>Ga0157364_1004399_pt1 | contig 14063 bp, 17 predicted proteins | sample AttsexASBM2_FD_111476 | JGI IMG/M metagenome (GOLD analysis project Ga0157364, IMG submission 111476) | Fungus gardens microbial communities from leaf cutter ant in Ribeirão Preto, State of São Paulo, Brazil - Atta sexdens ASBM2 | ecosystem: Host-associated > Fungi > Mycelium > Unclassified ... | reverse complement strand
TATTGATTTGGACATACTATAACTATATTTGTTCTTTCTATTCCTTTTATTGGAATAGCTCCTATTAGCACTCACTATAGAGAGGCCTCTTATTTCCTTAGCTATACTTAAAGTTTTGGCATCAGTTGCTGTTATACTTCTACATTGCTTTGCCTTGAAGCTTAAGCCCTATTTTCTCATTGCTTCCTTAATCTTTCTTCCTCCTACCTGTTTTCTCTCTAGTTCCTATCTAATATGATTACTCTATTATACCACTACTTAATCAAGGTAGGTTGTTGTTCCAACTCCATGAGTTTTTTGTGTATAATCCTATTCATTTCTCTCTTGAATTTCTCTACTAAGTGTCTTCTCTCATATTTACTTCCTCTTGCTACTTTTCTGAACTCCTGAACAAACTCCTTTATTATTTTTCTTCTCTGCTCTGCTCTTTTTAACTCTACCACTTTTACTGTTTCTTCATTACCTTCTCTAAACTCTTTTCTTATATTTGCTAAAAATTTCCCTGTTATCTTATATTCTAATAATCCTCCTTCCAAATTCTTTAACATATTCTTCTTCTACACATTGTTGTGGCAACTGCTAGATACAAAGTCCAACAGCTACACAAGTAAGTAAAGCTCTCAATAGACAATCAAGTGGGGAAAATCACAAGAGAATTTGACAAGGAGTCTTTGCTAAATTAGAGTCCTATATATACAAAACATACTGAGGTTGGAGCATGGACAATAGGATAGGCTTAATTATTGGTAGCATAGACCAGTGTCCACCTCATTTTCTACTCAAGGCTACCATGTTGTATACATATGCCCTGACATCATCTTCCAGATCCTTCTACCATGTTTTAGGCCTAGGACATTACATCATGTGACCTGTCATGTGACTGTAGTGTCGTATGCCTCTTCATCGTCCAAAACAAAAACAAAAGAAAAACAAAATTAATATAAAATCAGAAAAATAAAATAAAAATTGTTAGTGTCCAAAGTGTTCCATAACATACATCTGCTGATCCTCCCTGTATATATAACAAAATCCACTGAATCTGTTTCTTAACCACTATTCCTCTTATCTTTATTCTTATATATAATTTGCAAGCCATTACAAACCCCAAAACTTTTCCAAAAATTCCATCAAATATTTGTAGCTTGGCTACTTCTTCTACCTCAGATATTGCTTCTTCTTTCTACACTGCTAGTAATACCTGAACCTAAGCCTACAGTACTACAAGCTACTTTTATTATTGTTGAGCTAAAAGCTCGTAATTGATTTAGCCGTGTTGGCTTATGATATATAGTAGTAGTGAGATTGGAAATAGTAAGAATGATAGTAGTAATAGTGTTGGGGGAGATAAAGTATATAAAGGTAATGGTAAAGAGCTAATGTTAGCCTCACTCTCTAATTTATACTTAAAACTTGAAGTAATCTTAATAAATACTAGTAGGCCTTCTTTTTGTTTCATCTTATACTATTTACTAACTACTTATACTACCAACTACTGCCTTAAAGAAAATGTAAACAATTTTGATCTAAGAAGATTATTCTACTCTAAGCAAGATCTTAAGGATGCTTGTTATTTCCTTATATAGATAAATTACAAGTGGATTTATAGTACAGAGTTAATAATAGAAGTTTTGTAAAAAAAATATGCCCACAAAAGGTGATACATTTGAAGTATACCAGTAGGCTTTGATATAAACAAACAGCCAAGCTTCTCCTATATATCTTTTATGTTTAGGGCCTAGCAACTCTTCTTGACTAAAGAACTGTACTGTTTCTTGGTCAAGAATAATGAGAGAGTTAAGAGTGTAGAAAAGATCTTATATTAGACAGTCTTAAAAGAGAATATTAAGTTCTAATGTTATAACTTAGAGACCTTGAAGCTAGCTAATGAGAAGAATCTTGTATAAAATTTACACAAGAGAACTTGATAGAGAACTTTAAATAGTCTGTGTTTTACTACTTTAATCTAGCCTAAATAACTATGTGTTAGCCTTAAGGCCAACATGTCAAGATCATTGAAAGTATACTTTATTTTCAGGTTTTAATTTAATTTTGCTTTTCTTTTTATTTTCTATTTTTCTATTTTTCTATTTTCTATTTTTAGAACAACTAAGGTTAGGGTTAGAAGTGATTGGTCACACTGTCATATCAGTCACAATCTGATGGTGTGATCACAACATTGATCACAAGACTTGGGAGAATAGAGTAGAAGATTCTAGAACAAGTGATGTCATACAATATGGATATCACATGTTGACCTCATGTACTACACATGGTTGTTTAGGGTAAGGTGTACAGTAGTTAGCATGGACCATCAGTAGTAGTATATATATATAAGATAGATCATATATCACATAGAAAAGCATAGAAGATTCTAGAAAGATGATGTCATATAGTATATTTAACACATGTGTTGTAGCAACCACTAGCCATAATGACCCTGTAGTATACTTACTTTAGCAAAGCTCTTATCTGGCTATTTAGTAGTAAGAATTACAAGAGAACTCGACAAGGAGCCCTCGCTACATTGCTATCCTATTTATATAATTTACAAGTAGTCCATGCTACAACAATATATCTACTGTACCTCCTGCTCTAAAGACCATATGTCTACCTCATGTCTACTTTACAGTGACTGTGCAAGACTGTGCATCCTGCCATAACATCCATGTGTTGACCATATGGTGGTAATGTGGTGTACATACTCCCTGACGTCATTGTTTAGACTCTTCTAGCCTCGTAAACCCTTCTAGACTTATAAACTGCTCTAGACTGTTCTAAGCCTATGATATCATTTCACATGACTTCTAGGTCACGTGTCCTTTCCTGTTGTAGACTAATAATAATTACTACTGTCTATTTCTGTCCTCTAACCCTAACCCTAAAGTCTATTCACACTTTTGTTTTATAACAATATAGCTGTTTAAGAATAGTTAGTTATAACTATGTCATGATGTGATAGTTAGTAATAGTAATGTGTGATGTTACATTAATTCTATTCTTAGATTTCAAGAAATAAAAGGAAATAAAAATAAAAAGAAAGAAAAGAAAAATAAACAAAGTCTACTTTTTACCATTTTAATAATAAGACTATTATCTATTGTAACAGATGTTAGGTTAATATTAAAAACTATTTAATGAGTACTTTTTAATATAAGTTTAATCATATAAATTTATTTAGTTATTTATAAGATATTAGTCAATGATGCTTTTATAGTTACTGATGGTTTGATATCTTAGTTGTTTGTTATTGCTTTTGTACATTATACATATGTACAAATAGCTCTTATTTGGAACTTTCTAATACAGTTTAATTTATAAAAATTCATTTACTAGATAGAGATATAAGCTGAATAAAGTTTATAACAATATATTTTAATTATATTATTATAATATTAGTATTGTAGCAATCAACACTAGTAATAATAAAGTACATAAACTTACATAAGACTAGTATATCTTTATTATTCTTATATTAAAACTTATAGAGTATTTTCTATTACAATATATATTATAGTTTATATTTTATACTATCTTATTCTAAAACTATATATACTATTTATAAGTCTATTATTATTATAGTATATTTAAACTCTTATATTTTATTTTAAATTTCTTTTTTAAATAATGAAAAGATATATGATATAATATGATAAATCTAAAATTTAAAAAAAGACTAAAAGAATAATATTAAAATATATTAATAGTATAAACATTAAAGTAGAATTATTTATTGATAATACAAACTATAACTCTTTTGTATAAATAGTATGAAAATATATTAAAAATTTTTTGTCAAAAGTTTTTCTATAATTCTTACAAGATACTTTATTTTGAAGTTTGTTTTAGTAGTTTATTAGTTATTTTGACTAATGATTGTTACAATAATTATACTTATAATATCATATCATGTAATATAATCATATAATCTTTTATTACTAAATAAAAGAAAGTTAAAATTTATAACAAAAGAAATAAACTCTATAAAATAAAAGAATATATTTAAAAAAATAGAGTTCAGAAATATATTATAATAATCAGTTATTATTAAAAAATTTCTTAATTTTCCTATGTAATATATAATTAGTATAATTCATTATCCTAACTAGCTATTATTCACCAGAATTCCTTCAGAAAGATTGGACTCTTCTAGAGTCATTGCTTACATCAACATTTGTCTCTCTTTCTTTTGATTCTTACTTTGTAAAGACATTATTAATCACAGGGATATTATTCTCATTTCTTTCTTTAACAATCATGTTTGTTATTATATCATGAACATTTACTCAGACTCTTCTCATTCAGCCTTAAAGTATCTTAAGAATACTGAGGTGAACATTGATAACATTCTCCTTATGACTGGTGATTTTAATATTAGGGATAGTTTATGGGACCCGTCTATTCCTCACCATTCTTCCATAAGCAATGATCTTATTATTATAGCCAATTCGTTTAACCTTGCTTTATCAACGCCAATTAATCCATGCTTTACAAGATATTCTGACATAGCTGGGGAAGCAAATTTGGTCATCAACCTAATGTTCCTTTGTTATAGGTCAAGAGAACTCAACCAACATTCTATTCACTCCGACAGTTGTCTTTTCTCTGATTACACTTCTCTCTCTATCAATATTCCCATTGATGAAGAAATTATTTGTATCTCCAAATTATCAATTTCACAAAAAAGCAAACAGAAAACTACCTTTGTTGAAAAAGTCATATTAGATCTCAAAAATTTAGACACATCTAATATTGCCGACACAGAGAAATTAGAACATATTGTCAATCAGCTCAAAGCAATAATAAAGCAAGCATAGACAGAAAATGCCAAAAAATCGAGAATTACCAAACACTCCAAGCAATGGTGGACAAAAGAATGTAGCTATTCTCTCAATAACTACAGGATGTCAAGAAGTCTAAACAATTGGAAGAAATTCAAGAAGGTTGTTAAGAACACAAAAAGGTCTTTCTTCGACATGAAGATTCAAGAAGTAGCAAACAAAAGCCATGGTCCTTGGGAGTTAATAAATTGGATCAATAAGCACAAGCTACTTGTCATCAAAGCCATCCAATATAACAGTCACTCTTGTCTCTCTCTGGATAGTTTATGGAAAGTGCTTCATGCATCTTTTAACACTGCCCTCAATTGTCAGGTAGATACCAATATCCTTAGTGAAATCAAATGTAAAGTGACTTCTGCTTGGAGTTCTTTCTCCAAGGAAGAATTTAAGTAAGCAATTATCAAATGCAACAACTCGTCATTGCCAGGACCTGATAAACTGATGTAGTGTCACCTCAAGGCCATTCTTAAGCAAGATGATTGCCTTGTCAATGTCATCAATATCGCCAATACTTGCATCAATTTAGGATATTGGCTGAACTACTTCAAGTGTTCGTCAACTGTGATTATACCCAAACCCAATAAAATAGTATATGATCAACCCAAATCTTTCCGTCCTATTATACTCCTTAATACCCTAGGCAAACTCATCAAAAAATTAGACTTCTCTCCTATTGGTGGTTCTATTCTTCATCCCAAGGAATCATGGAAATACTTGGGATTCATTTTTGACAGGAAGCTCACATTCTATCAACATATTGACTACTATTTGAATAAAGCTATCTCTTTGGTTAAGTGTATGAAGCTGTTGGAGAATTCATCACAAGAAATTGACCCTATCCAAAAACGCCTACTGTATAAATGCTGTGTTCTCCCTATTACACTATATAGTTTTCAACTTTGGTTTTACAACAAAGCTCCTCTTTCGTACCACATGAAAATATTGGAGAAAATGCAAAGAAAAGCTGCTATCTGGATTTTAGGAGCTTTCAAAACATCGTCAATTAAAGGTATTGAAACTATTACTGGAATTATCCCTATCAAATTCTACCTACAGAAGCTCGCAAGAAGGTCTCAAATACGATCTCTTGCATTACTGTCTAATCACCTTATAAGATCACTTATGGATGATCCGTCCAGCTCGTCCAATAGATCTATTCTCCATTCTATTAACACACTCACGAACTAACAAAGAAATATTGCCAAAGGTCATTTAATTGACTCGAACAATAAGATTTATGGAATTTTCTCTCCTTTTTCACTTCTTCATCCAAAACTTGCTCCAGGTTCCAGAATAATTGGCAATTTTTCAGACTATTTTTCTTTTAATTTAACTAATAAAAAAGAAAAAGACAAAATTCACTTTCAACAACTCGATGAAATGGTTCTTCAATCCTCTTCTTCACCATCTACAGCCATCATCATAACAGATGCTAGCATCAAGAATGATATTGCTACATTTATATTGCACATTCACTTAGTCAATCATCCTTTGACCAAGACAGTTCATCATGCAGTGTTTGTCACAAGTACCAAAGCAGAGTTATTTGCTATTAGATGTGGCATCAACCAAGCCTGCACTAAAGAAAATGTGTCAAAAATTGTTGTTGTCACCAATTCCATCTATGTAGCGAAGAAGATTTTTGATAGTAAATCACATCCATACCAAATTCATACCACAGCCATTCTTAACAAGTTGCATCGATTCTTCAATATCAATCAGGAAAACACTATTGAATTCTGGAAATGTCCTAGTCGTCTCAAATGGAGATTCCACCAAGATGTTAACAAAGATTCAAAATTATTTAATCTGACACCTTCTTTTCCTTGTAAAATCTCTTGGGATTATTGCAAGAAAATCGATAGTGACAATATCATCAACCAGTGAAAGATGACATTTCAAGCATCAGATGGAAAAGGAAGACAATTCCTTGATCTAATAGACGACAACCTCAACATCATTAAACCTGTGTATACTAAAAGAGGCCCTTAACTTCAAGTATTCAGTCATTCAAACTCACTTTGTACTTGTGCTACAAGGGCTATCACTAATCATGCTCCAATTGGTGAATACCACTTGAGATTTGTTTTCAACGAGAATTTCAAATGCCCTTACGCTAATTATCCTATCGAGTCAAGAAAACACATTCTTCATAAGTGTATAAGATTTAATAGGTACTGGAACCCAAGAAGAAATTTATTGAGCCATTTCATCATGTTCTTGATAGCTAATCCAAATGCTTTCACATTCATAGACAGCTAATTGACTATCACTCTAAGTAGAACTTGGATTTAGTTTCATTTCCTTTGTTTTTTCCTTTCTTTTTCCTTTTCTTTTGATATAATTTTTTGATTAGTTCTTTATATTCTTTTCTTTCTTTTTCTTTTCTCTGTTTTAATTTTCATGTTAGTTTGCCTCTCTTGTACATAGTTACGAAGTAACTACCATGGTCTGCCATCACATGCCATGTAATAAATTGTTGATTCAAAAAGAAAAAAAAAGATTAGTAATTACTTATATGATATATATTATATTTCTATTATGTTTTTTATAATGTTATTTTATGTTTAATAAGAAAAGATATAAAATGAAATATAAAAGTAAAAAATATAAGTTTATTTTTATAATTTCTGATAATCACAAATTATTTATATATATTATAGTTATATTATTATATAATATAAGTAAAAATTTAGAATAAGTAATGTTATATAATATAATTATTATATATTAACTTTATATATTTTGTATAACTTTAAAAATACTATCAAAAAATAGTATTAAAATAGGCAAAGCTTACTTTGAATAACTATCTTTAATTATTTGTTATTAAGATTCTTTTTATTAACTAACTTTAAAGTTTTTAAGTTGTAATAGTAATATTCATAAGATTAGGCAAAATATTTAGATTGTGAGTTAAGTTTGGATGTTTATTCACAAATAGACAATATAATCTTAAATAATAATCTTAGTCTTAACTTGTATATTATATCTACTATTTATCATATAGTTATAATTTAGAATGGTTAGAAAAAAGTAAGATATTAGGAAATTCTTAGTCAGAGGAGCAAGTAGTAGTTCTTAGTAGTCTTAGGCAAAGTTTAGTTGCTTTTTAGACTGAAAACTATGAAGTATCTACTTAGTCTTAAATATTAAGTTAGTAGTCAGAACTTGTTAAAATTGAAAACAGTGAACTTTATTTCTTTTCTTTTTTCATTTTCATTTTATTTTTTATATTTCATTTATTTTCTTATTTTAAGCTTAAAACTAGAAATTAGTATGATATCATACACAATTATGTATTAAAAACAAACTATTACAAACTTCATTCAGTTTGTATCTTTATAACTAGTAGTTTGATATCTCAGTAATCTATTGTTACTTTTATATATTCCACATATGTGTAGATAGCTATCATTTGGAGCTTTCCAGTGCAACTTGGTTTGTAAAAGTTAGTTTATCAATAACTATAAGTTTCATTGGCTATTATTTTAAGAATAACTAAACAGATTTCTATAATCAAAGTTGCATTAAAAAGTGCTCATTAAATAGTTTCTAATAATATATCATACATTATATAAAAATTAATATTTATAGAGATACAAGTATATCAATAATAATTAGTTATCTTCTAAAATTAGCCTAATATTTGCTATAATAAATAACAGCTCTACTAGATATGAATTTTGATTATATAATGAAAAAAGCTTGTATATAAACCATTACTATTTTGTATAAATACTTTTGTATTTAAGAATTAGACCTTAGACTTAACAATATCACTTTTGAATCACTTTTAAACCTCTAAGAATATATCCAAAGTTTAGATATCACAAATAAGTAAGTAGTTCATTTTATGATAAAAATATAAAAGATTCTGAAACAATAATATCATACCACATATCAACAGTATGTAGTATATATATTCTTTAATAAGTTAGATTTAGTATAGTATGGACTATTAACTAAGTATATATAAGATAGATATTTTATACTAAGTACTCTATCAAGTTCTTTTATATTAACCTAATATAAGATTTCTTTCTTGACTTAACTCTGAGTTTTGAATTGTAACAAAACTATGGCTAGAAAAATAGTAGTGTAGTATTAGAGTTATGAAGCTTAGACTTAAGTTTTTTCTAATATCTTTTCATTTTCTATTCCTTTTTGGTTAGGGTCAAGTGATGGCATGATCAAACTGTCACACAACAGTCACATCACCTGTCATGATCACAGTAATAGTCACATAATCATAAGATCACAAAGAATATAGTAAAAGGTTCTAGAAGAATGATATCATACAATATGTTTAATATATGTTGACCTTAAGGTAAACATATGGTTGTTTAGGGTAAGCTAAAGTAGTAAAGCATAGACTATGTGCTCTAGTATATAAGGAAGACAATCCTATACAGAGTTCTTGATTGAGTTTTCTTGTGTTAAACCCTAATATAAGATTTTAATCTTATTGTTCAACTTTAAGAACTTTAAGTCATAACATTAGAACTCAATTCCTATTCTTGAGACTATCCAACACAGGGCCCTTTCTACAAAACTTACTCTTACTCTTTATTATTCTTGACTATAGATAATATACCTAACATCAAGAAGAATCACTGGACCCTAAACATAAGAAGTATATCAACTAGATGGAAGAAATCTAGTTGTTTTGTTGTACCAAAGCCCATTGGTATAGAGAGACATACTTTCTTGTGTGGACATGATAGTTTAGTTTTTATATAAAAGCCTTATACTATAGATCCCCTTGTGACTTGTCCATGTAGAGGAATAGTAAGGTCTTTTATGAGTTCCATCTAGTGTAGAGATTTCCTTCTTAGAAATATTAGCCAGGAATTTATTAGGGCAGTAGTTAGTAAGACAGTAGACAGGTAGTCAGTAGACAAGGTAAGATAGACAAAAAGAATACTATTAGTCCTTACAAAGGAAAATGTCAAGTTTAGAGTACAAATCAGAGAGTGAGTCTAATATAGGATCTACACTCTCTGAATAGTAATCACTACCACATACCCTATTGCTACTATTACTATTATACACTATGAGTTGACATGACTTAGAACTACAAGCTATTATATAGCAACAGCAGGAGTAGCTTGCAGCACTGTAGGCATAGCTCCAAACATTGCAGAAAAGAGTGGAAGAAGGAATAGCAGTAACAGTAACAAGCATAGAAGTGGCTAGGCTACAAGTATTTGATAGGACCTCATCAAAGGTCTCAAGATTTGTAATAACATGCAAGTTATATATAAGGATGAAGATAAGGAAAGTGACAGTAAAGGAGCAGATCTAGTGGATATTATCATATATACAGTTTGTATCAGCAGATGTTTGGAAGAAAAATATACTAGAGGATTTAGAAGCAGGAGTGTTGGAATATGAGATGGCAGAAAATTTTTTGGCAGATATTAAGAAAGAGTTTGGGGAAGAAGACGAAGAAACAGTAAAAGTAGCAGGGTTGAGAAGGCTGAAGCAAGAAAGCAAGATGATGGAAGAATTTGTGCAAAAGTTAAGAAGAGCAACAAGAAGAAGCAGATATGAAGGAAGACCATTAGTAGAAGAGTTCAAACAAGAAATAAATAGAATGGTATACTGAAGACTCATGGAATCAGAACAATAATCCAGCTTTATTGAGCAATAGTATGATTGGGCCATCATCTTAGATAAGAATTAAAGGGAGAATGTCAAGATCGTTGATAGTGGACTTCATTTTTTATTTTCTCTTTTCATTTTATTTTATTTTTATTTTATTTTTCTTTTCTTTTCTATTTTTAGAACAACTCGGGTTAGGGCTTATCAGTCATGCTGTCATATCAGTCACAAGACTGATCATGAGACTTGGGAGAATGAAGTAGAAAGTTCTGGAATAAAGTAACATCATACAATATGGACAACACATGTTGGCCTCATGTCATACACATGGTCATTAGGGTAGGGTGCATAGTAGTGAGCACAGACCATGAGTAGTAGTATATAAGGTAGACTACTTTGTACTAGGAACTCTATTGAGTTCTCTTGTGTTACTCAATACAAGAGTAGTCTTATTGCTTAACCCTTTGAGCTTTAAGTCATAACAGAGAGTAGGAGAGAAGATAAGAGGATAAGAGGATGGTAAGAGCAGTGGCCATAAGCCCCAAGGCAAAACAACACAGAGACACTTAGACAACAAATACTATGGCCTCAAATTTGGCTTAGGAGACAAGAGACTTCTTAATAGTAGATGCTGGCAGGGCCTGCTCCAATAGAGAGAGTTGAAAAAACAAATGCAGTAATAGTGCACCCCAATCTAAGGGGAGAGTTTGCACAGCGTAACCCATATGCCATAGATATAAATAAAAACAATAGAAATTGCTACAACTGTAAGAGATTTGGACATCTAGCTAGAAATTGCAGGAATAGGAGAATAGAGAACAGAATTGGAGAAGGAAGACTAGAATATAGACAAAGAGAGAACAAACAAAATTTAAATAGAAAGTGAGATGACTTAATATTCCTTGATTAAATCTCAAAAATATGTACACAGTACTCTCTAAAGTAATAGATAATATATTCTGTTGTGAACTTAAGAATGAAGAACTACTGAGAGAAGTCACAGTAAAGATTGGCTTAGAAAGAATTAATATACAAGAAGGAGTGACAGTAGAAGCATTGCTAGACAGTGAGGCAACAATGTTAGTTATGAGTTCAGAGTTTGTAAGAAAGCAGTGGTTCAAACTGAAGAAAATAGAAAAACCAATCTATGTAAGAAACATAGATAGAACACTCAATAAGGAGGGACTAATAGAATATACTATAGAGGTCAATATTTATTACTAGGGATATAGGAAGAGGATGGTGATTGGAGAACAGAAGTGGAATGTAATCTTGGAAATATCATGGCTTATTTACTATAACTCTGAGATCAATTGGAAAATAAGAGAAGTGAAGATGATGAGATGCATAGAAGAATGTGAGAAGCAGTAGAAACTGAAGCAAGGAAAGTCAGGATGGTAAAAACAGAAAGAAGAAGCAGGAAAGAAAATAAAAAAACTATAGAAAGAAAAGAAGATGAAAGTAAGGAAAGTAGTAGAAAAATAAAAGATTTAGAATGAAGAAGAAGAAGTAGCAAGATTGGAGGAAAAAGCAAGAAAGCTAGTACTAGAATACTTTCACAAGTGGATCTAGATCTTTGGAAAAAAAGCTAGTAAATGAATGCCCACTAGGAAGTTATGAGATTACGCTATTGAGATGAAGGAAGAGTTTGTACCAAGAAAAAAGAAGGTGTATTTGTTGTTCAGAGAAGAAAGAGAGGAGGTATATGAGTTTATATCAGAACAACTAAGAAAAAGATATATTAGACCCTCAAAGTCACTTCAAATGACACCAGTATTTTTTGTAGAAAAGAAGAATAGAAAGAAGCATATGGTACAGGACTATAGGTATCTAAATGAATAGACTATTAAAAATAATTATTCTTTGTCTTTGATTTCAGATATTGTAGAGAACATAGGTACTAAGAAAGTATTTACAAAAATAGACTTGAGATGGGGTTATAATAATGTACGAATAAAGAAAGGAAATGAGTGGAAGACAGCATTTTACAACACCAGAAGGGTCATTTGAACCAACAGTGATGTTCTTCAGACTAATGAACTCACTAGTGACATTTTAGACCATGATAAATAAAATCCTACAGAATCTCATTAATACTGGAAAGGTAGTGAGCTTTGTTGATGATGCATGTATTAGAATAGAAGAAGAAAAAGGACATGAAAAGTTAGTGAAAGAGGTTGTGAAGAGGTTGGCTGTTATGATTCAATAACCTTAGAGCTGATCAAAGAAAGAAATCTTGTATTTAGGTTAACACAAGAGATGTCAAGATTACAGAAAGTGGACTTAGTTTCTTTTTATTTTCTTTCTCACTTTTATTTTATTTTCATTTTTCTATTTTTAGAACTCTGGGGTTAGGGTTAGAAGTGATTGGTCACATCTGTCACATCTGTCACATCTGATAGTGTGGTCACAACATTGATTACAGAACTTGAGAGAAGAGAGTAGAAAGTTTTGGAACAAAATGATGTTATACAACATGGACACTACATATTGGCCTTATGCTAGACACATGGTCATTTAGGGTAGAATGTACAGTACCTAGCATGGACCATCTGTAGGAGTATATAAAGTAGACTATTTTGTAAAGAGCTCTCTATTGAGTTCTCTTATGTTTCTCTAATACAAGAGTTATTCTTTTATCCAACCCTAAGGATCTAAGATCATAACAAGAGAACTTGATGGAGTTCTTAGTACAGTGTATCTACCTATATATACTAACTAGTGATAGTCTATGCTCAACTATTCCTAGTCTACTCTAAAAACCATATGTCAGCCATGAAGTCAACATGTGTTGTATATGTCATATAACATTATTATTCTTGAACTTTCTATCCTGTTTCTTATATTTCCATAATCGTGTGACTATTACTATGACTATGTCATCTGATATGACTGATGTGCAACAGTGTGATCATAATATTACTCTAATTCTAACAATAGATCCAAGAAGAAAAGAAAAGAAACTTTAAATTAAAAAAACTAGAGTCTAAGCTTCGTATATCTGACATTAGTAGAAAATGATTTGTATGTAAAACTAGAGAAATATAAGTGAAAGATGAAGGAAGTAGGATTCTTGGAAGTAGTAATAAGACCAGAATAAAAGAGTTAGTATTAGCAGTACTGGATTTAGACAAAAAAATGAGAATAGAAGTAGATGTGTTGTTGTAGCAACCACTCGTCACTCAAGGACAAATGATCACACAACCAGCAAAGCTCTCCAGTGGGCTATCAAGTAACGAATAGGGGAATTACAAGAGAACTCGACAAGGAGCCCTCGCTATATTGCTCCTCTATTTATACTATTACATCGTGGTCCATGCTACAACAATATGTTTACCTCATGTCCATCTACTATGCTTTTACCTCATGTCCTATTACTCATCCACATGTGTTTTCCTTAAGGCTACCATGCTTCCCACATGTGCTCTGACGTCATATCTTTAATCTCCGCTGTACATGTGCACACCATGTATACACCATGAGGAACCCATGTCTCTTGACGTCATCCCTAACCCTAACTCTTTATCTAGACTCTTCCCGATCCTTCTAGACCCTAAGTCCTTCCAGACCGCTCTAGACTCTGTCACATGACTTCCAGGTCACGTGCCTATCTCCTAT
>Ga0157364_1004398_pt1 | contig 14063 bp, 14 predicted proteins | sample AttsexASBM2_FD_111476 | JGI IMG/M metagenome (GOLD analysis project Ga0157364, IMG submission 111476) | Fungus gardens microbial communities from leaf cutter ant in Ribeirão Preto, State of São Paulo, Brazil - Atta sexdens ASBM2 | ecosystem: Host-associated > Fungi > Mycelium > Unclassified ... | reverse complement strand
TCATTTTAAACCATCATTAGCAATCCATATAATTTCTATGAACAATATCTAATCCGCACATGTTGGAGATAGTCATTGCGTTCGACAGAGGATGAGCATACTTCTACTTCTTAATTGAGAAATGCCATTAATTCTCTTCGTTGGATAATCAAATAAATAATCTCTGTCTTTGCAGATCACAATTCGAAGCGCAACGCATTATGTTACAATATATAATAGAAATAAATTATAGATATATTATTTTAAAATTACTTTAAAACTATTCATATAAATCGAAACGTTCAAGAAATTTGATATCAACAAATACAGTAATGTAAAATTATAGTAAATATTTTATGTATTACGCTCCAAATACCGCGCTGTGTATGCTCTCATTACAATATATTAGTTTTAAGAAGACATAAAAAATTTAATTATTATTTTTATTATTTTTATTATTATTTTTCTTTTTTTTCTGGAAAACTGATTTAATTTTTAAATATTTAATTATCTGCAATGAATTTTTCGTAGCCGCTTGATTATGTAATTTTAACTGGAGACGAGCAGACTTACGAGAAGATATATTCTTTTTTCCTTTATTGCTTTAATAGGATGTATGTTAATTTTTAACGCTACCGCTGATTTAAATAAATCTTTGAAATATATAAAATATATAAAAACTGTAATAATATTACATACACATTCTGCATAAAACTAGTTTAAAAGTCTTTGTTAAAAAATATTTGCGTTTTTATATGAATAATTTGAAAATTTCTAAAAATATTAGAAATAATATTTAATAATCAAAATTATTTATCAGAGATTAACATTCTGATATCTAATTTTCTTGATATTTTTTTTTGTTAGAAAAATATATCAGGTAAATACCTTTCTTTTTCGATTAACATTATTTTCAATAAAATTTCATAAAATCATACATATTTATGTAGACACATTTAAACAATTGACTAATATATCTTATAGTTTTATTACAGATTGAAAATAGTATGTACAGATTGATATATGTATCTAAAAGAGATATGGAAATTTTCTAGTTTGCAAAGTAAAATCATGAGTACATATATTACAACATAAATCTGAACTATTTGTGATATAAACTTGTGACCTTTAAAGGAGTCTAATAGTGAATTCTAATAGAGACTAATAGTGGAATACTAATAATACTCTAGGTAGGATACTAATAAGATTTACAACGACTTACTTATTTTTGTCTTTTATACAATGTCTTGTATAAAACACTAATTTAAATCAACTTATTTGCACCATTAAAGAAATTTCTTTACATTCAATGTCTAAAAGGACAAAAGTGCCTATTCTAGAATCACGTATTTTGTACTATATATACAGATATAAATAGAATTGCGCTGAAAATTTTAGTGCATAACAAATTCAGCTTCGCTCTTGTGTGTAGTTTCTTTATATCGAAAGAAACCATTTTGCATATATTTTAATAAAGAATTTGACATAGGCAAAATGGTTTCCTTCCATACAAAGACTACTCATAAATGTAAAACTGAATTTATTATACAGTAACAAGTAAAATGGTCTTCTTCCGTGCAGTAACATTAGATGGATTTCAACATTTTCTTCCATTTAATCCCCACAGTGTCATTCGAGAATTATAACGTTTTACAGCAAGAATATACAAACGAAATAAATTCATAGAAAATAGATATTTTCTTGCCCTAAAACGTTAATATAATTAACGAGACAGAGGAATACACTCTCTTCGAGATAACATCTTACATGACCTGAACTCAGTTGTTCAGATCATTTATGGCTTGTAAAATACGTTTCACATGTCCAACCTTTGTAATTCCTAACTCTTTTAGATCTCGACGAGCTAGGGTTAATAGTTCTCTACCTCGTATATCATGAGCAATGAATTTCTCCGTATATTCTGCCAGTCGCAGATTTTCCAACCACGCACAGACCTCCGGAACTCCCCAAGTAGTAACCAGATCTCGAGCCGGACCCGCGCTGCCAGCAATGCGACGACACTTCAACCAAAATAACCCTCGATGACGATTTTTTTTATCTCCCTGCAGATCCAGAGTTCGAGATGTCGGTTAGTACACGGTTAGTCAGATTAGTAGTAAAGCGGTATGCTATTTTATACGCATACGTTAGAAACATGCTAATCATATGCAGGTGAAGATTTGCACTCGGGATTATACGTGATAATGGATTCATCAGGCATACAAAATAGCTCTCGAATGGCCTATATGATCGTTTGCGATAGTGTGATTCAAAGTCGCGCAAATACTGCAGATATGCTTTCGGTATACATTAATGAGACAATATATATGAAACAATATATATAAGATATTCCATTATATATATTTATTGTTATACTTTAGCAAGATTCATATACATTCACTAAAAGATACATCTCTCATAAAATCACGAAAGTTCCCCTCTCATTGTTACAGTGCAACAAACTCTCACGAAATCATGAGAAACCGGAGGCGCGATAACAAAAGTAAAAGTTAAGTTGCATATAATTCAAGTGCATATTCGGATGTGTTGCGTTGGCTAATGTAACTGAAGATAAGTACAGCGTCGCTAAATATCACACAATATATGTTTGTCTCACTGTGGACCACTGTGTATAGTAGAGTCGCAAGCGAGAATAAACAAATAAAAGGCAATCTAAATGGCAATTCCATCTCTCAGCAGATGTAATACATGCACACACGCACATACATACAAACGTATACAAAAATAATCAGCATCATGTTCCGCAAAACTAAGTCTCTAAAATGCTAATTCTATTTCTCTAATGTCATAAGCATTAATACTTAAAAGCATATTACCAGCACTGGGATTGAGCACTCAATCAATCCGAAACAAAGCATAGGATAATGTATTAATTATCATTTGAAAACAACATTTACGCATAATGAATTGTAAACTTTTCTCAAAAAAGATTGTAAATTTTCGTGTAAAATATGTATGTAAAAAGAGAGGTGCTTTCATAATATTACATAATATTTTTGTGTTATCCAACTAACTAACTAGCATTTCTCAAAACTTATTTACAAGAATAATGTTCTATATAATCTTCTTTTGGAATATATTGGCAAGATGGAATATCGAATACCAATAGAATAAGATAATGGAAAACTTTATCGTTAATTTTATCATCAATATATTTCGCTTTTTAATAATCTTGTGGAAAACTATGAATATACAACTATAAATATAGAACAGATAAATTAATTGTACCTCCCAAAAATTGTACCTCACAAAGAGTCTATATAAATCTAATTCTTTAAATTATGTTTGTGAGCGCAAATACTTGAATATTTATAAAATCAATTTTTTGTATATTAAGTATTAAAAATTCAATTAGTATTCCGTTAAATAACTGTATGGTAAATATTACAAAATGTACACTGTGAAAAAAATTTACTAAATTTTAATAAATATTTCTTTGAATATTCCTAGAATATATTTAATAAATTTAAATATGTATTTATTAGATAAAATTATTAGTTTGATTCAACTATCATTTTTTTTATCGTTTATATAAATATTTATTTACTGTAAATAAATATTCCACTAGGACCATTCAAAGTAATATTTATTAAAATTAATTTAAATAAATTTTTTCTCAGTGTATATGTAAACTTTATCACAATGCAAAATACATGACAAAAATGTAAAAATAGTTAATTTCATAACTCGTCTCTTTAAATAATTGACTTTAAGCAGCATTGCATTAAGCATTATAAGAAAGAACTATACCTGATCGTCTGCGGGAATATTTTGCAAGTAAACCAGCCCTGTGCCTCCTTCATCAAAGGTACATTTTCGTAATTGCTGTTCCATTTGAGCTAGAGATACAGATAACTTGTTTTCTAAATCTTCTCGTAATTTCTACGTTAAGGAAATAATTGTTAGTTTAATCATTGCGTTAATATTTTACAGTCACAACATTTGCTCCGCTCACCAAATTATGTGCTTTATCGCGCAGTAATTCACAAGATTCTTCATACAATTGCCGTGCGCTTGATACCAATTCGGTTACCATGGGTCTCAGGCTTACCTATATTAACAAATTGAAAAAGTTAAAAAAGTAAGTAGATTATTGTGATAAATTTCTAACTAATTCCCTAATTCAAACTTACCCCTTGTAAGATTTTACCATTGGGATGTACTTGTTCAAGCGCGTATGCTGTTCGCGAGGCTACTTGGTACAAATCTCTTTCCAGAGTCGGATGGGATATAATCAGCAGTTTTACCCACTTGACCAAGGTCGTTACAGTTTCAATAAAACTTAATAGGATATTTAATTCTTCATCGTTCAACTGAGGAGGCTTATTGCAAAGTTGCAATTGTGGTCTGGATTGCGATGCATTGTTTATAGAAGATTGAGCGCTTAATGTACTGCGCTGTTTCTCTTCCCACGTTTTCAATGAGGTTTCAAGTGCCTGAGACAAAAAATATTTTCGATTACATAAATTAAAATTATTTTTTCCATTAAAAAATCACGACAAATATTAGGATTCATAAACTCCTATTGTTCTATTAGTTGTTTGCAGCATTGTAAATTTTTAATAACTAGTAACTATCTTGCACAATAACTGTCTTGTGACTCAAGTCTTAAAGGTGTATATATGAGATGTCACATTTCGTTTTTATTTGTTATTAAAAATCCACAATGCTATAGACTAAGCTGGCAAAACAACAAAGGAGTTTGCGAGTCCTGATAGATACTTACCCTATTTCTATAAAGCATCTGCATGCGATTCTTGTGTATAATTTTTATAACACCAGGTGGTTGAATCCAAGCCTCCCCATCGACTTGTATAGGAACACCTTCTTCTCCTAAGATATTAATTTGGATTGTTTGGCACTGAGCTATCCTGTGATGCTGCAAATTTATAAGCCGCGAAGCAGCCATTTGAACAGATCCGAAGACCGCAACTACTTCCAATATACGGTCGTCGAATGATGGTGCCAAGAATAGATCCCCTTCCTTTGTACCTCCCCAAAAGTTTGTACCGCCCATAAAACTGTTATTAGAGAATAAAACTTTGCTTTTAAAACTTTAACTTAGATCATTAAAAATCATATATAGATATATTTATTATCACAAGTACCTCGGTATATTTAATACAACAATTCCTTGCAAGGACGGCAATGGTATCCTTTGACCGTCGCACTCCAATTGAACTCTCTGCTCAAGATTTTTATAAGTTTTCTGTATCCACTCTTTAGAGCCCAAAACACCGTACCACATATAATTCTTAGCACGCGAGCGACATTTCTCAGGATGCTCTTCTCTCTTATTGTGAAAATCGAGACTAATCTTTGCATCTATACCAATACCGAAGTAATTGTTCATGACACATCGTTCAAAGTAGCCTTCCCTGCAGTAGAAAAAAAGTTCGTGATATCTATATATACGTCAAATGTATTAATTACATAATAATATCAGATATACATGAATTACATCAATGTTTCATCTGGATCCATTAATGGCGATACCGGTGCACATAGAGCGTCTGCATTTGCCAATAAAACTTGACTAATGAGACCAGCTCCTCCACTTACATCTGTATTTATAAAAAAAACGTAAATAATTATAAAATAAGAAAGATCATATTTCAACATTTTTACTCACTTGGCCACATAGGCAATCGAACTAAAGGATTTATTATAGGAAGTTTTTTCACGTCCTCCGTTTTATCTACAGATTTTGCTCTTTCGTGGCGCAAGCTCATGCTCGAGCCACCTAAACGAGCGGTAGTTGCCATCAACGACACAACTTCTGATGCCTTTAACAAACTTCCGCTGCTTATGCGACGTGTAGCTTGTGGAGAGAAGCCTGAGTTAGGTAACTCCACGCTTACTGCATTATTAGAAAAATTATTAAAATATATGCATATATAATTTTCATGTAATAATTTTCTAATAATTAATTGATCAAACTTACGTCTTTCCATACTATTGCCACTGTATTGCTTATCATGTGGATCCAATTTGTAATCTAAATTAAATTTGTGATGACTCTCAATTGACAACGATGGACTTGGTGGATCAACGATAACACTAATCTGTGGCGGAAAATTTGTAGAGCACTTTTCGTTGGTATTGTCCGGAACGGGAAAACAGCATACTGGTCTCAACAAATCGGAAGTTTTTTCCTTTTCAATGGTTTCAAATGTGGTCTCAAGTACAACGTTTGCCTCCACAGATTGCGGCGACTTAATTCCTGAGACACGGACGCATGTTGTTAAACCCTCCGTTTTATATTTACTTAGCATTCCCTGATAACAGAAGACAATTGATTTTATATATTATACACATATACATAAAATATATAAAATTAATTTATATAAATAAAACAATTTCACATATTTAATTTTAAAAAATTGAAATATTTATTTACCTCTTTATCCGTCTTTATATTTTTTCTGCCTTTCTTAAATGAGTATCTTCCAATGTCATTCCCTTCGCTGAATTGGGCTAAGCCGCAATATCTATGCGATTCCTCGAATTCTAAGCCTTCACTGACAGAATCATATCCCATTATCACATCACCCATAATAACATCCTGTCTGAGGGAGCTCAAATCTTCCAAACCGCTTTCCGAGTGTTGAATTTCACTGGAAAGCATATCGGAATTATCCGGCGAGTCGTAGTGCCCTATCTCCGCGTTTTCCCATTTTCTCATAGAGTCAAATATATCGCTGTCTTTATGTTCTGAAAAGTGTCAGAGAAATTATCTAATAACAAGATAAGAAATACATATAAAGTGATACTTTTACGATACTTGCCACATTGGTAAGTATTTACTTACCGACTTCACTCAATGTGCTATTTCGCACAGTGTAACTCCTGGAATCAAAAGTTTCGGAAACCATACTATCTGTACTATTGGTACAGCTACTTCTAGTTTCTAATTTGACAATCGCGGGTTTTTGCACGTGTTCTGGCGAAATGTTTTTAGAATGAAACGAATCCATGTCAAGAGATACGACTGTAGTCGCATCATCTGACGGTGTACTTGTGTCTAAAGTAATTTTTGTCACAGTTATTGGAACGTCAGAGGAAGCTTCTATTTGTGTCGGTTCGGACAATAAAAAATTATCATTAATAGCTGCTTGAATTTCTTGTTGACCGCTGACAGTTTGCACTGCGGGCATGTCAAAATTGAGAACTCTAAAATTACATCGAGTTACGTGTAACTTGTAAAATGCAAATATTGACAATATACTATTGAGTTCATGTTGAAAATTACCCTTGTGGTATGTTTTCGCTGTTTCGTCTACTGTCGGCAAAACTATCGGGTGCAGGAAGCGTCAATAATTCTTCAGGTTGCGAATCTCTCCTTAAATCCGGCATTGGGCTCAGGGATGCCACATTAGGAGTAGGACTTGGGCAAAAGATCTCTATGTTGGATTCTACAATTGGTAGACATATAGCCTGATCTGTTTGCGATCAGGCCAACAATATAAATTATTGATAAATCATGTTCAATTGCTGCTTTTCGCCAAAGTTATCCATAATATGATACGAGAAAAACAAATATGAAAATCAGTTTTATCGTTGTAGATATAAAGAAAGTATTCAATAATTTTCCAATAAGTACAATGACAAGTTTAATCTTACTTGTCATAATATTTGGAGAACTATCGAATACTTTTGTGATATTTGACATCTTACTGTTTTGTTTTTCGTCCGAAGAATTGTTCTGCTCGTCGACAGGTGTTTCCGCATGTTCCACTAATTTTCTGACAGCCTTTTTCAAACTATTTACTCTGTAAACATCATTAAAACATACATCTCACTTTCTACATTTATAATACAATGTATATCAATATATGAATATATGCTATACCTGGACATTACAATATCTTTCTCCATACATGTTCTTTTAATTTTTTTTAAATTCGTCATTTCTTTTTCTGGCTTTTCTAAAACACCTTTCTCTTGGATGCTGCTAAAAGTGTCAGTTTTTAAAGTGCCAACGTCAATGTCTTCCGTATTATCGGAGAAATAGCTTTCTTCTTTTGATAATGTTTGCAACAATAGGTCAAGTTTTTGTTGAAGTATTGTACATTTTTCTCCCAGTTGTTGGTCCCCTGTATTTAGACTGGCTTCTAATATATATGTTTCAAAATCTTTTACTGTTGTACATAAAACTCTGTAAGAAAAAAACTCTTGTTTTAAATGCTAAAACTTAAATCTCATGCAAATTCATAGAAGGTGTCTCGAAATCCCAGAAGAATATTATTGCATTGTAAAACTTTGCGAACAGTTAAGTAATAAAAGTATAAATCAAAACGAAAGCCTTAAAGAGAAGCCTTTGAGAATCAACACAGGTTGTAAGTGTGTAATTATATATACTTTATTATAAGAAATAAATATACGTTTGGATCCTCTTCAGTAAATAAATATATAAATAAATAAATTTAATAAAAGTAAGCCATTTTTTTCCGTTAGATAGTTTTTAAATACGAACTTTTAAAATTTTTTTTAGATTAATCATAAGCGTTGCCTTCGAAGTCATCTGTCGTGTGACATACGTGTAATTAAATACTAAACGAAATATTGTACGCACACAATCATACGGATAGATGACTTCTTGACCAATGTTAATGATTAGTCAAACTTTTAATATTTATATATACTTAAAAAAACTATTTTAGAAAAAATTGATTTTACATTTTTATTATTTAATTTTTCATGAAAGTTTCACGCTGCAATAATATTATTTTCGAATATATATATATTTTTTATTTTTCTTTTTAAATTATATGTATATATAATTATATATTATATATTATATATTATATATATTTATGTATATATGTGATTATATTACTTACTTGGCACTAGATAAAACTACACTTTCCTGATCAGATTGCAAAATATTTGTTAAATGAGCAAGAACGCTGTCTTCATACTGATGAGCTATGCTCGATTTTTCAGTCGGGTCCGGCTGAGTTACTTTGTGACATGATAGAGATATGTTGCGTTCGAATGTCATAATACTCCACCGATCTAGCATTTTTGTACCCGCTTTTTCATATTTCTCCATTAATTGAGGTAAATGTGCGTCATCGTCACATGACGAACCCCACCCTAATACGCGCGCTAAATCATTTCCTGTTCCTAAAGGTAGTACTCCAATTTGGCATTGCCTCTGCGAATTGAAAAATACAAATCTATATCTCTCTTCATTTTACGCAATGCATTTAGTAGTACATTTTAATTATATTAGTTCTTAATGAAAATTATATTAAAATTATATTAGTTCCTAATATAGATTAGATAGATTAGTCATGCATACACTTACCGCCTGCAAAAAAAGTTAACAAAGCTTCGTGTATATAAAGAAGCCTAAAGCACACACACCGATTTCATCTGGAATAAAATCATAAAAAAGACACGCCATGCAGTTTATAATCAAAAGTTTGAAAAAATTAATATCATTGGCTGCAATATCATAGCTCTGAATATTAGCACTGCTCAAACATTGCATATATTAGTTACAGGGCAATTCTTTCGAATATGCATCAATAATTCAAAAGAAGCAGAGTTCGATAAAAAAGTTTTATTTTCCAAGCTGTAATAAATTAAACAAAATATTTGGAATGTCCATTCTTTAATCTATCTTTTTTTCCAAGATAATTAAATAAGATAAACGAAAGTTTAAATGTACATGTTTTCCGATATCTTCAAAACGTCATCAGAAAGTTGTTACGAGAATATAACTTATTTGAACAAGAAGTAATGCGATGCTAAATCCAATTCAAGTTTTGCACCTATCTCAAAAGATTATAATTTAGAGCTAATCAAACTGTAAATTACCAATCTCTATTTCAAGAATTAAGTTGTCGATATTAGAAAGATGAAATTCAAATCGAATTTAATCATGTCTTATCTAAATAAATCCTCTCTTGTGATAATTCTGATGTTTTTGATGTTTCGAAAATATATATATAGTCATCTCAATACTCGATTGAACTAAAAAAAAAATCTAAATATTTTGGGAAGAAAGATATATTTTTTTTCAAAAATAATACTTTAAAATATATTATTTATTAATAATTATGTATATATAAAAATTCGTCTCTATATTTATTCTCCGAACTGACATATATAATTAAGAATCATTCTGTATATATTAAAAAATAGATATATTAAAGTTTAAAACAATATATATATATATATACAGTAATGTTTCTTTAATCTCATGTATAATGAATTTTAACTGCAATTTACATTCATGCATTATGTATTGTAAGTCAAAAAATATCACTAAGTTTCTAGGCTATGCGCAGAAAGAAATACGTTTAAACGCTTTAAACAATGGAGCCCTGGTAGAACGTAATTAGATTTGAGATGAAATGATAGTCGCTAAGAAATCATGCTGAAAGAGATAAAGTTATCACTCATATTTTTAAAATACGCATTTACTCACGTGCATTCCAAGTCGATCGATTTCTGAAAGAACCCATCCTACAGAGCCATCACCACTACATACTAAAATCCGAAAGGGATCAAAATGCCGGAACAGTCGTAATCTGAGCAAGACACGTAATTCTTGTATTCGAAGCGTTTATACACACTTTGTTACACGAATTATAGATACACGATTGATTAATTGTAATTAGTAGCGTCTAATAGCGATTTGCCTACCCTGGACCTGGTCCTCCTTTTATAAGGTCGAACACTTGTGCGGGATTAAGTAATTGTTTAAATCTTCTTAGAAACTTAATACCTTGATTGTCACCAGATTTACTGTTTACAAATACTAAAAGTGGACTGCATCCCGTAGGTCTAACTGCTTCCCAAGCTTCGTCGCTACCTAATAATAATTGAATCACGTACACAATTATTACTACTATAAAAGTTTTATATTTGAATATTTATATACAAATTCATACAAATTCATACAATATATTTTATGATACAAATAGATAGATTACCTATATTATGCAAAGCCGTAGGAGGCACTATACTGAGTTTACATGGTCCTAATGGACACTTGATACTCATGGCAGGTCTGCATGCTGTATGTACAGTTGCTTTGCACCACACACATCTCCAGTCTTGAAGCCTACGAATAATATGTTGATTTGAATATATACTAAATTTTATCAATTACTTACGTAAAAATGTAGTGGGATGTAAATACCTAAGTACAGAACCACATGTCTTTTCGCAGACGAAGCACTTTGAGGACACTGGCAAATTTCCCTCCATCCACTGATGTGGCATTGTGATGTTCTACAATAAAGATTAAATGATACAAGAATTGTATATTATTGATACATTTATCAGATGAACAATTATAAGAAGTTATTGAAAGATATGTTTCTAATTAAAATTATATATTTTATTGATTATTAATTTCTAAAGATATATTTTTAATAACATATATACACACCCCATCTTGGTCCTCAATAATATCTTTTCCAATGGATGCCAAAGTTGTCCACTTGCAATTATTTATTGCTTTTGCAGCACATCTTTTGTGCACCTTGTATTTACAAGTTTCACAACTCAAACCGTGGGAAGTAACACCTGTAACAATATAACATTATAAATTTAACCAATATCTTTAAATAACTGCAATTTACAATGAAAAAAGATCCTTACCAGGCAGAGCATCTCTGCAGACATTGCAATATGTAGGTCTAGCGTGATTAGTTGCGTAAAATTGATGATTACCTCCCAGTATCTCTGCAGTCCCAGAATCACCTTGAGGATGATTCTCCGACGCTGTTCTTGGTACTAACCACTCCTCCATGTCTTCTTCTCTTTCACTACAGAGAACCAAAGACCTTAGAGGAGTGATCACCTAATACATAAGAAATATTACACTATATTAAAAAATGTTCGTAATGTTTTATTTCTGTTGTATTGTTTTTTATGAATTTTCTACAATAACCCATTATCTAAGTCAATACCTTTAAATCTTAAATCGTAAGAAAATAATCAATTATAATTAATTATTCTTCTCACATTTTATTGTGACTATTAACTTTTTGTCTTAAGATTTAAAGCTTAGGTAATGGCTTATTGTAGAAAGTTCATTAAACTTCATTACTTAGAATTATATTGATACATAAATGTCAACTCTCTGAAAAGCAATGTTTTAAAATGTTTTTAAAGAAAGACTTATTTTTGCATGTAAAGGAATTTATTCGTGTAAATATATTTTTACAATTCACCGGTATAGAGCATTCTCAGTGCAAGGTTATGATTTATTATTAAACGGCGCTCCAAAAATGTGGATAAGCATCGCGGAGCACCGTTTCCGATCAAATGACAATCCCGTTGCTTCCGCATCTCAGCTGTTCCGTTTTGCAAACAAAGAGAACCGCCGCGGATTGACACTCAGCCGGTTCAGCGAAACAAGCTACAGAATTTCGAACGTTGCGAAACGTCACTCGCGATATTCATCGCTATCTAGCCAACCCATTCTATTGTCTATTAAACAATCGATAATGGCATTGTTATGGAGCCACGGTAAGAAACAATTATTAAGCCGGTGGGACATTCGGGCGGTCAGACGGGCGACCTAATTAGAAAGCTGGGGACGCATCGCCGCCGTCACTACCACCATCGTCCCGTCGCCACCCTCGGCTCTGCGCATCCCTTGGCGTGCCTAACCTTCGTGGTATAAGTACCTTGAATCGGGAACAGGTCCTTTGTTGCCTCGACATTCGAACTGTGGCCCGCAACGCGACGGCGGCATTCGAGTGACACGTGCGATTTCGCACGCGGTTTCCGATCACCGTTCCGACGAGCGTTGCCACGAGACTTGGCGGCGTGCCATCCGCGGCGACATGTCACGCACGAAGACGACGACCGACGACGGTGACGAGGTGCGTCCGATCGGGCTCGCCGCAATAACAATCGCATGATCGCATCGGTCCGTTACTTCCGCGAGACGGAAGTCCGCTGCTCCTCCGTTCCGGCTTTAGCACGCTGCTCCATTTCTTATGGCGCATGTCATGCTCGCCGCTTCTCCGTGCCGTTTATAAATAAGTACGTCTCCGCTATGCTCGTGCATTGTTCGCTCGCTCGGCTCGCTCGTTTCGTCTCTTCCTTCTCACTGGCACGCCGATGTCGCCGAGCCGCCTGGCCGACCTGGCCACCGCACCGCGTGTCACACGCGCAATGACCACGTGCGCCATTGTACTTGACGCCGACGCCGACGCGCGCGGCGCACTTATTCACGCCGCGCCGCCTGAGCTGCCACGAGTCACGCGGCTGTCATATCAATAAACCGGCTTGGCCGCACCGCGAGACGTTATTGTTTATGTTTCGCGCTTTCTCTCTCCGTCCCGCTCCTGTGCCGCCGGCAGTCCTGCGTGTGATCGTATTGACAGGTAGACAGCAAGGTGTATCGGAGCTTCGCGTGCTATCTTCTCTCACGAGAGTCGCCCATGCGATGGAGTTGAAAATTCCGCAGTATTCTCTTTTCCCGGATTTTATTCTCTATTTCTGAATATAAAAAAGAATCGATCATCCGAAGTATATACAATACGCGAGCATACACACATAAGTACACGATTATGCGTGTATTTGTTGCTATTCAAAATTATTTTTGTTTTTCATTTTCGTCACTCCCACGAAAGTGACTCTTATTTGTCTAAAAGGGAAAATAGTCTTAGTCTTAAAGGGAAAATTATTAACTCAGTTGTGCTCAACGGAAGGAAATGAGATGCGGTCGTTCGTTGAGTGTGCTCGTATTTCTCATTTCAATCTCGAGAGTTATATTTGTATTACCGGTAATTCATCTCTCGTACAATTTACGCAGACTTGCAGAGGAATATTATAACGTATAATATTCTAAGAAGAAGAGATTCTAAGAAGAAGAATAGATGGTACTTCTCCGATGAATATAGAACATTTCTTTAGCTTACGAGTAGTTTGATTGCGTTTCGATCGTAAATCGGAGATATTTGATGAGTTCAATTTTTACAAAAGGCAAGGCTGGGCATGTATAATATTTGAAATATTTTTATTTGAAAAACAATATTTAATAAGACAATTGTATCTTGTACGGCATTTCAACGGCGCAAATATTT
>Ga0157364_1004397_pt1 | contig 14064 bp, 9 predicted proteins | sample AttsexASBM2_FD_111476 | JGI IMG/M metagenome (GOLD analysis project Ga0157364, IMG submission 111476) | Fungus gardens microbial communities from leaf cutter ant in Ribeirão Preto, State of São Paulo, Brazil - Atta sexdens ASBM2 | ecosystem: Host-associated > Fungi > Mycelium > Unclassified ... | reverse complement strand
AATAGAAGCACTTCAATTTAATAGACATCTATGTATCAAGTTATAGGACCTATAGCAAGCTTTTCATCTTATGTTTAACTTCACTCAAAATTGGCATATCAACTTGTGCTTACTCAACAAACTGCTTTCCAAATAACCACTTTTTTCTAAGGTGAAATTCAACAATACAATCAATAAGAAATGTATAACTAACTTTGTCAACATTACCAATGCATGCATTAACCTTGGTTTCTAGTCTTTATATTTTAAGAAGTCTACTTTGATCATCATTTCCAAACCAAACAAAGTGTCTTACAATTTTCCAAAGACCTTTTACCCAATTGTTCTCCTTAACATGTTAGGAAAACTCATTGAGAAAGTCATTAATAAAAGGTTACAAGTTCAATCCATCTTCTCTAATCTCATTCACCCAAATTAACTTGGAGGATTGAAACATCATTCTATAACAGATATAGGTATATACCTTACTCATTTCCTTTGTGCTAGGTAGGATCTTCACACAAGTATCTTAGCTTTCAACATTGCTTAATCATCTACTTCTTTGGACAAAGCCAGATTCAACTCAAGAATCTTCCTTTTCTTTTCTGATTATTTAATTAATAGAAAAACTCAGTATTTCTGGAACAATTATGTTTCTCCTTTTTTTAGGACAGATATCAATGTGGGCCAAGGGTCCACTCTTTTCCCCATTCTTTCAGCTCTCTATATCACTCCTATTTTTCATATTTTTGAAAAAAAAACTCAGAATCTTTTATCTAGTATTTCTGTTTCCACTTTCTTCTTTGTAAACAATGGTCCCTTTATTTTTCAGGAGAAAAGTTTTGAAAAATCAAATGTCAATCTCTTTTATAGTTATGACATCATCTCTGTTTTTTTTGAACAATTCAGTCTCACAATTGAATACAACAAATCATAGGTTTTTCACTTCTCTAAGTCCACCAAGAATTTTGACCTCTCTTTCCTGGACCTCACTCTATTAGGAGGTCTTATTAACCAAAGGAATATTAGAGATACCTCAGGTTTATATTCAACAGAAAGCTTTCTTTCTAACAACACATTTCATTTTTATTCTAACAAAGCTCTATTAACTATTAAGAGTATAAAGATTTTGGACAACTCTACTAGAGGCTTGTTGCTCTTACACAAGTAACTTTTATATAAAACATACATTATTTCTATTGTACTCTATGGCTTTCTTCTTTGATATTTCAAAGTACACTCTTATCTCATCCTCTTAAGAAGTTAAAAGAATGTAATGAAGAGTAGCACTTTGGATCACTAGGACCTTTCAAACCTCTCCTATATGAGAAATTGAGATAATTACTGGCCTTATTCCCATACACCTTCATCTCAACAAAATTAGTGGAAGATATTAACTGAGAATAGCATTCTTATCTAAATACCATGCCTTAAACTCACTCTTTAATGATCAACACTTAAAGAAAGCAAAATTTCATTATCTTTCACTTGGTAACTTTATGTTTAAATAATGCCTAAAGAACTTTCTTCTGGTTTCCAATTAGTATATAATTTCTCTGATCATTTTTCTTTTTATTCAGTAATCTGCAAAAATAAAGAAATCAAGGATATCTACATACACAATCTTGAAAAAATTCTCAAAGACTCCCTCTCAGATCCAAAAACAGTTATTGTTATCTCTGACACTAGCATCAAGAAAAATGTTGCTACCTCAGTATTACATGTCTGCTCTAGTCATAATATTCTAGCCAAAACCATTTATCATGCTGTTAATATCACTTTTATAAAGGTAGAATTGTTTGCAATCAGATGTGATATCAACCAAGCTGTTCAAGTTAAAAATGCTACAAACATCATTGTTATTACTAATGGTATCTATGCTGTGTGATGGATTTTTAACTTATCCTCTCATCTTTATCAACTGCAATCCATTGTAATAGTATAAAACCTCAGAGCTTTTTTCAATAAAAGCTCCAATAATTCTATTGCTTTCTGGGATTGCCCTAGTAATAAAAAGTGGATTCATCATTTAGCTGTTAACAAAGAGACTAAATAGCTTTACCATAAACCTTCCTTTCCATATAAATTATCATAGGATTTTAGTAAAAAATAAGAGTACAACTTTATTATATATAATTGGCAAATGACTTTTCAAGTATCAGACTATAAGGAAAACCACTTTCTTCATCTTTTTGATAATGATTATCTTTCTATCAAGCCTACTTATATAAAAGGTGGTACTTGGCTTAAACTTATTGGTCACTCTAACTCTTTGTGTGTAAGAATGACTAGAGCTATCACGAATTACACCTCTATAGGTAAGTATCATTCAAGATTCTTTTCCAAAGAGAACTTTAATTGTCTATACAAATTATATCCAATCAAATCAAGATGTTATATTCTTTACAAATGTAGGAAGTATAACAATTATTTGAATCTTAGTAGGGAGTCTTTGAATTATTTCATTACATTCCTTGAATTTCACTCAGGAGCCTTTTCCTTTTATGAAGGAATTACTTAATAGAGGTACTACTGTTATCACTTAAGTCTAAATCAGTTTTGTCTACATTTTTTCTTTTTCTTTTTTCTCTTTTTCTATCTAGTTATGTTGTAGCTACTACAGTCTACTACCATATCCCATATAATAAATTGTTGATTTTAAAAAAAACACATAGAAAGTAAGTAATACAAGTCAAAACCTAAAATTAAAACTACTACTATTGAATAGTACAAATAGCAAATTACTATTCTGATAAAAAAAATAACAAAAGCAGCAAAGCTACTGATCTAAGACTTGATTTAAAATTAGATTACATCTCAAGACTTAGTCTAAATATGCTGTTTTTTTAAGATAAATACTATAATAACTGATTAGAGTTTGAAACAAACTTGAAAAAATTCTAAACATAAATATTAGATAATAGAATATGACTGGGTGTATTTCAAGAATATTAAAAAATTAATTTTATCTTTGTTTGGAACATATAGTCTTATAAAGCAAAGTTCATGCATATATAATTCTGGAGATTACTAAATTTTATAAATAAAAACAAAATATTATTTTTTGTTACATTGTTTGCTTAGATATCACTTAGTGTCTAAGTTAAGTGAATAAGACTTATAGTTTATAATAAAAGAAAGTATTATAAGATGAGAAAGTGTAGACAGACTTAAGAACAGATAAGATAAGATATAGAAAGTAGTTATATTATTAGTCTATGACAAGAGAGAGAAGGGCACATGACTGGAAAGTCACATGACATAATGTCATAGGGCCTAAAGTGGTCTGAAAGGATCTAGGGTCTAGAAGAATCAAGAAGAGTCTAGAGAAGAAGTGATGTCAAGGAACATGTTAACAGCATAGCTTCCTCATGGTGTACACATGGTGCATGCATGGACAACAAAGATTAAGAGTAGGGTTGAGGGTATGACATCAGAACACATGTATATGACATGCTAGCCTTAAGGTAGACATAAGATAGATGAGTAATAGTATATGAGATAGATTACTAATAGACATATGGACAGAGCATGGACATTAGGGTGGAATGCACAGCCATAGCATGGACCAGGGTTAGTTTATATAAATAGTTGGTAGAATACTGTTATGGTTCCCTGCCAAGTTCTCTTGTGAATATACAACTCATGTTTCTATTAGATATCTCTTTTGTGAGATTTATTGTTTGTGCTTCTATTGGACATTGGTCTAGTGGTTGCCACAATAGAAAGTATCATATATCAAAGCCCAACTCCATAAATAATCTATATTCTATAGTAATTTTATCTCTCTCCAAGCTCTACAAGTACTTAGTCTTCTATACTCCTATCCAAAACCCTATACTCAGTTGGTGTTCCTCTACAGATCATTTTGATCAAACATTTGCCTAGCTTGGAGCTAGACTTAGACATTGATCTCACTCAATGTGGATAATTGCTGGACTATGTAGTAATAGCACTGCTTTTAAGAACTGGTAAATACTTTGTAAATCTTCAGTCTGATAATTGATTATAGTTTTCATTACTAATAACACTAATCTCTAGTGTTAAGAGAATATACTTCTTTTCATGAAAACTTTCTCTCTTGAACTTCATTCTAACTTCTAAAGTTGTGACCAAGTGACATGTAAATAGCACACCATATAAGCTGAAGCTTATAAGAGGACCTTATTAGGATAACTAAGAGATCTATAGAGTTTTGTAGACTTTTACAACTTCTAGAAGAACCTAAGTATTAATGTTGGTATAGGCTAGTTACAAACTCCAGTAATCTTCACAGGATATATCTTGATTTAATCCTCAGAAATGACCAGACCTAACTACTCAATATAAAACTTGTCAAACTTACTTTTTTAAGCAGAAGAACAACTTGTGCTATGCTAGGACTTTGTTAAGATATGGAAAAGTAAAGAACAGAAGATGGAGGAGGCTGGGCAGAACTTGCTTCAAGTGGATATCCATCATCAGTTGCAATATAAAAGGGTCAGATCAAGTATAGAAACTTATCTAGGAGGCAAATATGAAAATCTGTGAGATTGAATAAGTATGTATTATGCCTACTACTTGTTATATAGTCATAACTTTAGAGAATTAAAAGTTAATAAGAAGGGGGGTTTTAGTAGAAGTAGAGACTTAGTCAGAAAAGTAAGAAGATAAGTCAGGAACTAGTCAATTTCCCAACTGGTGACTACAGAGTATCTACTAGTCTTATATACCAAGTCTGTAATTGGACTGTGGCTAGAGAAATAGTAGTATAAGAGATAACTAGAAAGATATTATAGAAATAATAATAGTATGGTTTCATTTATGGTGATCTGGGAAAGTATTAAAGTCTTGGCAAAGACCAATTTGAAATGATAAACATGTAAAAGAAGAAGAAATATGTAGTTTATAGATTAGCTTTTACAAAAAGCTTCTGAGAGGTATTAAGATTGGGTTATTATAGCTCTAATATTCAAGACAGAGGATTCTGGGATTAGTTGGGTTATGTAATAATGGTCTTCTAACTCCTATACATAGTTATCAGCTATCTATAGTTTTATAAGCAAGTTCTCTGAGTTTTCAACCAAGAAAAGGATAAGACTAGAGTAACAAATAGTTAGAGCATGAAACCAGTATTTTTTAGCCTTGTAGAGATCTTAACAATTAGAACAGCATACAAGATATCTTGTTAATAACTATTTCTTCTTTTTGCCAGTTAACTTTAGGGTTATACTGCTTGATCAAGGTAAAGCCTAGTCTAAGATCTTGTTTGCTAAGGCTTAATACTATGAGCAAGGTCTGTTCTAAATAAGTTTTGTAATAGAGGACTATATCTACTACTTTGTTGATTTGTCCATTTTCATTAGGCATGTTATTAATATTGTAGACTGAAATAGGGTAGGAGAGTTTATAGATCTTCAGTTACTACTTATTGACAAAATTTTGGTTTACAAAGATTCTGGTCACTCCAGAGTCAACAAAAGCTTGCATAGAAAGAGTCTCAGAGGTGTTAATAATCTTCAGAATGATAAGAAGATAGAGAAATGTCTTATGAATATCAAGAGTGCTAATAGTAGAATACTGAGCAAGCTTTTTTTCCATCTAGAATAGCAGAGAAGAGATAGTTAATTTGTGAAGTTGGAATTTTCACATGTATTTATAAGGTCATTGTTCTCACTATATTCTTCTATGAACAATACAGTAAACTTATTATTGAGTAGCTGGAGCATACATACATTATGTATTCCTCATTTCCTTCTTATATTTTCTTTATGTTGTACTTATAGATATTGTATGCTTTCCTCATAGTATATAGGTATATATAGTAGTAGATATAGTCTTGTATCTTTATGCTTTACTAATTGACTATCTCTCTTATTCTTACTCAAGTATTTACCTAAGTTGAAATCTAAGCCAAGCTTAGAAACATAATACTATCTAATCTTACTAGGCATTCCCAGACTATATAGTCCAGAATTCCACAGCAGTAATAGTCTCAGGTCAGTATAGATCAGAGTTTTCTTATAGCATCTATATTTATGAAAATACCAGAAGAAAGCACCAGTGATAGTTGATATATATATACTAAATTTATAAGAAAGAGCTATTAAGTAATAGGAATGACCAAAGAATTCAACAGAGATTGAAAGTTGAAGAGGGCTACAGAAGTTATATATTGAGTCAATTAGAATGCTTTATTTGTTTGGTAAGATTGATCTATATGTTAGGCAGTGTTATATCAAGTGAAGAGATTTGTATCATCTGGTCTTTCTACTAGTAAGGTTGTGATTTGATTCTAAATCACTGATTAGAGCTTATAGTAGAATTTGACAACTATAATGTATAGTTGATAATATGTATTTTTCTCAAGCTTGTTGATAGTCTTTGCAGTAACATTAATAGAAAAAAAGTATTCTATTTGAACTTGAGCCAGATAGTAATAGGAAAGATACTAGTAGTTGACTTTTATGAAAGATTTCTTTTGACTATTTAGAAGCATGACTACTCCTAAAAAAAACAGGATTCACAGAATCTTATCTTAATCAGAAGTAAACTATTTGGTAGATAAGCAGATATATAGAGAATAAAAGCTTATAAAGATTCTACTAGTCTATTATTACTAAAGTCTAGTAAAAGTGGTATGTGGGAATAAGAATAATGAGAAGAGTTTTTATGTATAGAAGTGTTATTTGGGAAAGGAAATTTTGTGATAAGTGAAGAGTATATACCTGTAGATATATAGATAGAATTAAATACTAAAGTATGCAAATCTTAGAACTAGTTCACAAGACTAGCAAGAATACTGTCAATATTGTATTCTAAAACATACTAGTACTTAGCTATCTTTTGTAGATAATGCTGGAAGAGTTCTAAAACCTTATCAGTATTAATGGAGATTATAAGATGATTACTAGAAACAAATATCTGTTAAGAGATAAAAACAAGAGAAGAAAGTCAAGATATGAAGTAAGTAATCTAGAACTATCAAACTTGTAATATTTTAAAATTCTCAGAGAAAGATTCTATTCTGTTATTAGAATAAATAGATAGTCTACAAAGTTTTATAAACTTTTATAACTCTTAGAATAATCTAAGTATTGATTGATATAGTACTAATAAGTATACTACTTATTTTTAAGAAAACCTAATAGAATAAAGAAATATTTCTAGAGATGACAAACATTCTATATAGCTAAGAGTTATATTTTAAACTCTTAGATTAGCTTATTTGAGAAAGAATGATAAAAACAGCATGATTAGAGACATTTCTAATAAAATCATCTAAAATATCAGCCTAGGACAGAAAAAGGGATTACTATTAATGACAGATGAGAGGCTAAGCTCAGGGAATAGTAGTAGAAGATAGTGAGATTGAAAAAACAAGTATTACAGAATTTAACAGTAGTATTTGGCCTAAGATTTTGAATCCTATGAACTTTGGTAGTAATATTAAAAGTAAAGAAGCAAATAAAGAGTAAGTCTTTTTACAAACTTGACTTTTTTTACAACTAGCTCAGAAATTTATAGAAGGTCTATAACATTTGCAGTTTAATTTGGAGTCTGTAGAAAGTATTCAAGTTATAAACAATGAACTTAACTTTATTTTATTTTTATTTTAGTTTTATTTTTATTATTTTAAAGTTAGGTAAAGAAATGTGATGTGACATTATGTGTGACTTATGTCACAGGTCACAGGTCACATGATCACATAATACAGAGAAAATTCTAAAAGATTTTAGAATAAGCAATATTATATAGTATAACAATAACATGTTGGTCTTATAAAAAGTACATGGATTTTAGAATAGATTAGTTGTAGTGTGCACATGGACTACAGTCTATAGTATATAAAATAGACTAGCTTATATTGGAATCAAGTTTTCTTGTATTACCTAATATAAGAGTATATCTTTTATTTATTATTAAGACTTAAATTATAATAGAAAACTCATGATATTTATCAACTGACAAGAACTCTACCATACAGCATGCTTCTTTCCTCCTACCACCATCTTGTGTGGTTAGCACTCATAGGAAATAGTAGTGATTTGTACTTTCTTCATTTTCTTTTACTACTATGAGCAAGTTAAACATGGTACCAAAACAAACCAACAACAAGAAACAGTCATTGCTCTTTGTCAGTCCATTCTTAAGCCCTGGTTTCCAGAGGCCTCAGGAGGACTTGGATATGGACTGGAGCATGGATCCTCCACAAGCTCCTGCCTCACCTTCTCTGTGTGTTGCTCCTGCAAGTGAACACATTCCATTGCCTCATGTTCTATCATATAATAAGGATTCAAACAGCAAGAACAGGGCAGAACCTACTGCACCTTTGGTATTAAATTACGGTGAAGGACAACCAGCAATCAGCCACAATTGGGATGGAGCACACCATGCATTATCCATATTTGGAACAGAGAATACTCTTGCCAAAGATTCTAAAATGATGTATAATTCCATCATGAGATTAAGGAGTTTCATCAAACATTATCTAGTAGACAAGAGTTCAATGAAAAGAGAACTTTCACCTATTGTCAAAATGCTTTGAAAGTTATTCAACACTATATACTCTGCAAAATGAGATACACTCATTTTCAACAAAGAAAAGAATCTGACCATTAGGAAATGCATTGGAGAACGTATCATGCCTTATTATATGCAAAACTAGCCTTCAACCTCATCTTCAAACACAATGATGATGACTATCCTGTCTTCTCTGCCTTCTGCAGAGGCTGCTCCTCCTACTACAAATATGTCAGCAGCCCCACCTCCTCCCAACAAGAACATTGAGTCTACCATCAAGAAGAATCCCAAACCTTCGAACATGAAGAAGTCCTATGCACAGGCTTCAAAATCTAATCTATTGCGCATTGAAGACATTGTGCAAGTCAAAGAAGCATTTCCTGCTGTCAGTGGACAAAGTAGAAAAAGTATTAAAAATAAAAAATAGTGGAGAGGGTAATAAGAAGCCCAAGATCAACATAACAACTAGAGGGCCATCAAGGAAGGAGGTTATCATACCGATGGCTAAACATATTGCTGAGTTGATTGTCAACTCAGCTCATATTCACATTGCTAACATCAACAAATGTCTGAGAAACTCCAAATCAGACATTGTCGCAGATTTCATTCAAAGTACAAACAATGGAATCATCATCACCACCAGCAAGCCAGCAAATGATCTCAATTTAGCAACAATTGAGAACTATCTCAAGAACATACAAAACATTGACTCAAATTTGATTGAGAGCCCAGATCTCCCAAAGTCCAAGTCATATATGAAGATCATTGGACTCCCATACAAAATCAATCAGGATGTCATTTCCCCTGATTTCATTGAAGGTGTTCTCAAAGAAACCCACCTGTTCAAAGGTGTTGTATTGGCCTCAAAACCTTGCATCATCAAAGCATCTCCAAAATCAGACATGGTGGTGGTCTGGGTAGACATCTGGGATTCCCAGAGTGGTTCTTTGGCAAAGAACATTATCAATCGTCACTTCAACATTGGAAGATTCATTGCTACCATCAAAGGTACCAACATGAACCCAGGTGTTCTGCAGTGTAAGAACTGTTGGAAGTGGGGACATTCAACACTTAGCTGTCACTCTCATATCTCCAGGTATGCCAAGTGCTATGGAGCTCACATTATCAAACACCACAGAGAGAAAGCATGGTATTGCATGGAAAACAAGAAAGCAAATCATTCAGCCACCAAGGAAGGTGAGCCATGTCCACATGTCTTCAAATGCATAAACTGCAAAGACAACCATCAAGCAGACAGTTATAGTTGTCTATATTGGTGCAACCGTTTCAATCGTGAGTGGCATGGTCGAAAACAACAGGAACTCTTTCGAAAGTAGAGTACAGTAATGTAGCAATTCTATTAGTCAATTTTAGTTAGTTTCTCTTTCTTTTCCTTTTCCTTTTCTTTTTCATGTAGTTTGCCCATCAATGTATTGTAGCTATTAAGTAGTTACTGCGGCCTGCCATTGTGCCCTACATTATAAATTGTTGATTTAGAAAAAAAGAAAAAAAAAAACTCTGCTATAAGCCTACAGTATTACTATTCCAAGCTATACTTACAATCACTTCATTATTGTTATTTTATACTTTTTGCCATTCTAGATAATATTTTATATATTTTTATTATAGTTTTTAGCTATCTAGTTAATATTATTTTCTACTTATCTTAGCACTATTCTGCTAGATTGGAATAAACTGCAAAAAGTACTCATAGTAGTTACTGTCTTTAGAAGATCTTATTCTGTCTTTTAGATTTCTTTAAAAGATATACTTTATTGTATTTTTTCTATAAATAATATACTTAGGTTTTTTCTGAAGATATAAACTTTACAAAATACTATGGACTTTGTTCAGTCATCCTAACAGCAAGACAGAATTTCTTCTCTTACAACCTCAGCATATTAATCAGTCTAGTAGTATAGAATTATTTACTCTTATATTTTAACTTTCTTATTATTTCTTACTTCTTAACCAATGTCTATCTCTAGAAATTATCTCATAATTTTCATCAATATTAACAAAGCTCTAGAACTTCTTTAGTATCATCTAAGAGAAGTAGCTCAGTATTAGTAGACCTCAAAATATAATATTAATAGTATTCTTACTAGTCTTATAATCTAGCTTAGATATTCATAAGCCTCAATACTAACACTGCTATTAGAGTTGTAGATAATAGACTTGGTTTTTGTTTTGTTTTATTTTTATTTTTATTTTTATTTTTATTTTTATTTATTTTGGACTTAGAATATGGTATTACATATGATGGTCACACATGTTACAAAGTATGATGAAGGTATGAAACTTGTGACATGGTGGTCACATGATTATATAATACAGAGAGAAAATTGTAGAAGATTTTGAAATAAATAACATTATATAGCATAACAACAGTATGTTGACCTTATAGAGAGTGTATGGACTTTATAGTAGGTTAGTTATAGTGTGCACACAGACCACAGTCTGTAGTATATAAGATCAATTAGTTTGTAATGGAAACTCTATTGAATTTTCTTGTGTTATTCAATATAAGAGTGTGTCTTTTGACTTAACTTGAGACTTAAGTCATAACAACTATTTCTACATCTATAAATATACTCTTCCTCTACAACAAGACCCTCTTCCATGACTAACACTTCCATATCTAAAAATTTCTCTTCTAATTCTATGTTTTATCTCTGCTAGACTTTGGTAGTGATCAATAAATAGAAAAAGCTTTTCTTAGCTCTTGCTCTCTCTATATTCATCTGTTCACAAAATAGTTCACATGTGATCAGAACAAGATTTTATAGGTTCTATCTTTTTTTAGAAGTGGCCAAGCTATAAAGTTGTTATATGCCAAGTTTACCTATTCTGAAAATATATCCCTATAACAGCAATATTTTCCAACATGTCTGATATAAGCCCATCTTTCATGATAGCTATCTTTTCTGGAACATATTTCTGTAGCAATAATATAATCCTTTGAGTAGTCAGTTTTTTATAATAGAAATACTCTTATTGAACTTGGTCTTTCATAACAGAGTTCTCTTATCCAATTCCTTTTGGTATTTTACAATTGAAACCTCCACTTAGAGCTATATACTGAAACCTTTAAGCATCTCCTAAATATCAAACTTGTATATAAGACTAGTAGTTATATTGTAATTTGCTAGTCTGATAATCAAAAAAGAACTCTATTGAACTCAATCTCTGGTATTTAATAGTAATACATTACTATTAGTACTCAATTTCTTTTTGGACTTTATTAAGTTATCTGAAGTTGTGACCACATAGCAGACAGACAGTGCAGTATATAAGCTGAAGCCAAGATTATTTCAACAAGTCCACATTACTAAGCTTCTTATACAGAGTTCTCACACTCTGTACATTTCCAAGCTAATTCTATGAGCTTTTGCCTTCTAATATAGACTATGGCTGACAAAAGTAGTCTAAAAGACTGTTTTGAGAAGATTTCAACACAAAAGTCTTCCCTATTCCTATATGGCCAGAGTTTAAGGAGCTCTTTCATACTTTTTCTTCCCAATTAATATGTCATATGCAAGTCCACCCATCTGGAAATAATATCCCCATAGTGAAATCATTTCCAAAACATACAAGCCTGCCTTCCACAGTGGCCACTGTCAAGATGACAGAAAGTGGACTTAGTTTTTATTATTTTCTTTCTCATTTTTATTTTTCTTTTGATTTATTTTTTATCTTTTCTATTTTTAGAACTCTGGGGTCAGGGTTAGAAGTGATCAATCACATCAGTCACATTTGATGGTGTGGTCACAAAATTGATCACAGGACTTGAGAGAAAGTCATAGAAGGTTCTAGAACAAGTAATGTCATATAACATGGGTACTACATGTTGACCTCATGTACTACATATGGTTGTTTAGGGTAGGATGCACAGTAGTTAGCATGGACTATCAGTAGTAGTATATAAGGTAGACTAGTTTGTAAAGGGATCTTTATTGAGTTCTCTTATGTTACTCAATACAAGAGTTGTTCTATTGTCCAACCCTAAGGACCTTAGCTCATAACAGCCACCTTTCTTACAATATGTCTTATGGCAGTGCTGCAACCATCCAGGTATTCCGTCTTCTATGGTGGAGATACTTCTATTCAACTTGGTCTTCCATGACAGAGTTACTTCTGTTAGAGTCTTAACACTAAAACCTCTGCTTAGGGAAATAGGAGTTTTACCACTGAAACCCTAAGCATCTCCTATACTATTCATTTGTATATAAGACTAGTAGTTACACTGTAATTCGCTAGTCTGATAATCGACAAAGATAACTCTTATTGAACTCGATCTCTGGTATTCAATGGCAACACACCAATCAGCACTCACTCTCATCTCAGACTTCTTTCTATTATCTGAAGTTGTGACTATAGGGCAGACAGACGGCGCAGCACATAAGTTGAAGCCAAGGTTGTTCCATAAGTCCATTCATCTCCAAGTCCATTCTGTGGACTTCCACCCCAGTGCGAACCATGCCTGACAGTAATGTTACTGCCAAAGTATCAGAGTTGAAGACTTTATATTTTATATTTTTATTTTACATTTTATTTAATTTTTTCTTTTTCTTTTATTTTTGGACTTAATATTAGGGGATGGTATGATATCACATGATCTAACTCAATGTCACACATCAATCACATGTCACAATAAAGCATTGTAAAAGACTTTGGAACAAAATGATATTATACAGTATGTTTTATATATGTTAATCTTAAGAAAAATACATAGCTTTTTAGAATAGACGAAGGTTAGTGTAATATAGACCAGTAGTCTGGCATATATAAGATAGATAGTTTTGTACTTGGAACTATATAGAGTTTTCTTGTATAAACTCTATACAAGGTTTTTTCTTTTAACTAACTCTTTGGTCTTAAGTTTGTAACATTAGAACTTAATTCCCTTACTCTGAAACTGTCTAGCATAGGATCTTCTCATCATTTTTTCTTTACTCTCTATTTATTTTTGACTAAGAGGTAACACTACTTTTTAGTAAAGAAAAATCACTAGGCTCTAGATATAAGGAGTATACTAGTCAGATAGAGAAAGTCTGGCTGTTTGTTTGCACAAAAGCCTACTGATGTATATCAAATATATTACCTTTTGTGAATGTGCTAGATAGTTTTTTTTTCATATAGTAGCCTTGTACTATTAGTCTACTTGTAATCAGTCCATATAAAGAAGTAGTAGGAACTTTTATAGCCCTATTTAGAGTAGGTATTCTCTTCTTAGGGATATTCATGCACAAATTCATTAGAGTAGTAGTTAGTAATTGAGATAGTTAGTAGATAGTGTGAGATGGGACTCAAAGAAGGCTTACTAGCACTTACAGAGATTGAGTCTAGCTTAGAATACAAATCAAAGGAAAAGACCAGCATTGGCTCTGCCTTACCTCTTTATATATTATCACCTTCCATCTTACTACCACAGTTATCATCACCCATGCCAATTGATTTCTCATTCTTTTACTATGACATAAGTATCATAAAATGAACTACTCACTTATTTGTGATATTTAAATTTTGGGTACACTGTTATGGGACACTTGAACACTAACAATTTTTATTTTATTTTATTTT
>Ga0157364_1004396_pt1 | contig 14065 bp, 4 predicted proteins | sample AttsexASBM2_FD_111476 | JGI IMG/M metagenome (GOLD analysis project Ga0157364, IMG submission 111476) | Fungus gardens microbial communities from leaf cutter ant in Ribeirão Preto, State of São Paulo, Brazil - Atta sexdens ASBM2 | ecosystem: Host-associated > Fungi > Mycelium > Unclassified ... | reverse complement strand
TAACCAGTTTTTTAAATTTTTGACGAGATGCAATCGAAGGCGAGGTTCAAGTTGACGAATCAAGATTTTGTACTACGACATAGTTTGTTTAACGAATGATCATGGCCGCTTTAAATAAATTAAATTTGGTTTAACATTAAAGAACGGAATTATTTATTACCGTCGCGTAGATTGCCTTGCGATAAATTTGAAATATCGAGTAAGGACAAGTGGCAGATCAGCGTGGCTCGATTGCCGTTCCATCATCATCTTTTATCGAACACGTTGAGTCAGGTCATAACTCTTTTCTAAAAATAAGTCAAATGGGAAATAAGTCAAATGGGAAAAAGTGGTAGAGAAAAATTTCTTATTGTTTGGAATGATTCCAAGTAGCAAAAAAAAAAACAATTGTATACACTTTTTTAGTGCCTTTTTAAATGCTTTGTAGGTGCTGTGCTACTTGTGATCTATTATCTGTGGTTCTATTTTTTATAAAACATATTAGTAAGATGCAACTGCAAATTTTTTATAGAATCATATGTTCTTTAGCCTAAATTAATTCTTTTCATTATACTATATGTAATTACTATAATTACCTTGATTCAAATTGATTACAATTGGAAGCACCGAAATGATATTTAATTAATCCAATATATTCCGCGTCACATTTTATTACACGCAAAAGAGCGATAATGTTCATCATTATAACTATATCAGTTGTATGAAAGTTCGCCTCTTTGCTTTGCTGCGTTTTCACTGCGGCTTCATAAGCCGCATTCAATCACAGCTGGCGATGATTCTGTGTGTTGCATTTTGTGTGTGTGTGTGTGTGTGTGTCAGGTTACATTACACTCTCAATTCTCGACAGTCGTCGTCGTGGTGTGACAGTAAAGCGCAGTTAAGCCGCAGTTAGTGTATTCGAGGAGAGTCCTGACACTTCGCAGACGCCTGATCGTAACTGCATAAACATCCGAGTACCGAATGGCACATCGCGGAAAAGCGCGACTGCAGTTCTGGCCAGAATTTTACCTCGCGAAAATATACCGAGGTGAACGTAAATCGTTAAGCAGACTTCTGTTCTGCGGCCTTGCGGCTTCTTACCTTGGTACCTTGCATTTATCGCGAATTCGAGATAAGCGAAGAATTTTCGGTTCAGTGAATTTACTACAACCAACTGCTTGAAATTTCTGGATGGCAACGGAATTAGATCTGTATAATTCTCTATTACGCGGTTCATTTATCGAAAATGCGTCCGTCTGTGATACGGACTTAGACATCTGAGCTTAATAGAATGGAGTTATCGAATTGCGATATCTCGTGCTATATTTGATGATCAGAATACGTTTCTTGAAGTCACATGAGCTTATTTAATGCTAAATGCGTGATAAAAATATTTGCGTTCTGCTGACCTGGATATTTTAAAAATAGCAAGGAGCACACGATTTTTATATTAATATTTTCATCAACATTTATTAATTAACGTGAGTTGATGAACACAAAGTATCATAAATGCGAGACAGCTATGATATTTGCATATCGTGTATATTTTACTTAATATACTATATTTTATTAAAAATTTTGTGTTTCGAAATGACATACATGTTCTTGATGGCTCTACGTGGAAAATAACTTCTATTTACAAGTTATTTATGAAAACGTAATAAATTTCTTTGGTAGAGAGAACATTCAATTTCTCGTGTCTATATTTTTATCGACTGAAGCAAATATTTCGACCCTCTGATCATAACACGCTTTTATCGCATCTTTTTAACAAAAATAGAATCGATAGAAATACTGAAACCTTAATTTTCAACCTTTAATTAGCCAATTAATAGTAACTATCGATATTGTTCATAAAAATATATACTAATACTAAATATATTTTTCTGGAGAATCTCACAAAGAACGAATGGTCTTAGCTCATTACTTTTTTAATGATCGTGCACGGCTGTTCGAAACGTGGACATTGAATTAGCGCTCATAATCATCTGCCACAATTTCCGCAATTAAATAGCGCAAGTTGCGAAAGTTACAAAATTAACACGATCGATACATGACCACGCAAACTTTGCCGTTAATCCTCGTTTGCGGCCGGAAAAGAGTCTGTCGAGAGTTTATTCGCATATCGCGTAAAACCGCAGAAATTCCAATACTATTCCATTATATCAAAATTCTAGCCGCAACGTTTACGAAAAAGCTTTCAACGATCAGTTTATGTTTTGAATAATTACACTGTTTTTTATTTCTTCGAAAATGAAGTTATACCTATTTTACGATATCAAAGTGACGTCTTTTATGTCATTTTCACGGCAAATAACTTCAGCTTTTACTATCTGCATGGAATATATCAATAACGATGATAATAATCTTTAATGAAATAGTAATTGAATAGTTTTAAAGTTTTGAATAAAGGCAAATAAAGTTTTAAAAAGTAACCATTCGCCATTTTTTTACTGAACAGTAATTAAATAGTAACTACGATTATTGGCGAATAGTACTGTCCACTGCGTGGACAGTAATGGAATAGTATTATTCTCGCACGTAATTAGTATAGTTATTAGTCGAGTAATTACAGAAATTGAATAGTAACTACAAAAATCTGAATAGTTCTAAATAGTTCCTTTTCATACGAGATGCTCGGCTGCTGTCAGAGTTCTGCCAACATAAAATGTACACGATGTGATCTTGGCAGACTCTCTATCTGAGATATACACATATATTAAATTTCTAGCACTATATTTTTCATTTAAAAATATTTATTTGGAAATTAAATTATTTTAATTTAAATTATTTTGAGATAAAAATCATTTTTAAGAATTACCAAGAATTACCAGATTTCTTAAAGTTTAATGTTAAAATATTGTAAAGTAATATCTGTTCGAAGTTTTGCTATGAAAGAAATGCAATATTCTGACTGTATCATTTTATAAATTTAAAAGTAACTTTTTCAATATACAAAAATAAATATTAAAGGGAAAGATAGACTTCAACATTGAAATTTATTTCTTATGACTCGTAAGCAAAGACTTTTTATGGGCATATCTTCTTGTATCTTTGTGTGTAAAACATTAAGAAAAGTTATCATATTCAAGTATATAAATCATATGTATACAAAATAAAAGTAAAAATAAAAATAAATATAAAAAATAAAATAAAATCGGGTCTTCGTCAAAGCTTTAGACCACTCAGAAGTCGCTCAGCGATTTTGCGGGTATTTGAATCTCTGTCATGAGATGTGTACACAATACCCTATAGTTCTCTTGCCATTTTTGCACTGACAATAGTAACTGACTATTGCCTCGGCACCGATCTGTTCTTGATCTACTAAAACGTAGATCAAATATTTAGTTTGATTGTGGTGTCAGACTAGCCCATCACTATAGAAGGTATCTCTTGATGGCGAATGGACCTAACAACTTTTTATTTATGAGAGTCTTTCGTGACCTATAACTTGTGAAGGACGTATCTAACAATTTTGTCCTTATTGAAAACTTGATCTATTCATCGAGACCTTCCGAATGTCACCCGGCAATTTAGGCAATTTTTCATAGATTTTTGGCATTCTTCTTATTCGTGTTCGCTCCTCGCGTAAATTTCTTGCCGCATAAAATAACACGAATAGTTGTTGCAGGTCGACCGTAAGAAAAAAAAAATTAAACACGTGGTTGTATGCGACGTCAATAAGGTTGCATAAGGTCGTTTATTTATACAGACGCTTAGAAAAATACAGGGCGGAAAGACCCACGTTTATTTATAGTTTCTCTCTTGTCCGGGATTATAAATAAATGATTCAAAGATTTTCAACTGCTATAGTAATATTGTTTGCTATATCTTAAGCTTTACGAGCTCCGCAAGTTTTCACGTTGTGTTCCACTTTTATGTATTGTATTGTTAATGAAGAAGCAATTGAATACTGTATGTTGTAGATATTTCCAAGTTATTGATTTTAAAGTTTATATAATAATATTGGGATTTAACGATACATGTGTTCTACTGATCTGTAATAAAATTTTAATAATTCTAAAGCATTATTAAATTATAATATATCATAATATTTATTTTGAAATCGAGATCTTCAAAATTTTAATAATAGACACGAGGTATTTTGTATATTTATAACATTTATGAGGATCGCTTCCGTTTTATTGGAATAATGAACGTACCTAATCTTTTAAGATAAGCGAAAATAAAGTAGTGAAGATAGATGATATATAAGTTATATAAATAGATAATAATAATTTATTGAGATGAATTTATTGCAAATAAGGTTTTCAGATATATTTTTGTTTTATCGCAAATTATAAAACGCACATAATAAAAATAAGAATTAAGCTGGAAAAATTTTATATTTTAAAAGAGAATCGAAGATTCAACACACGACAAGAGTCATCGAAAGCAAATTTTCTTGAGGAAACTTTCTTTTCAACAATAATTTAAGAATTTAGTAAAACATTTACGAAAGTTAGTCATTTTTCAACCGAAAGCTTCCTTGCGTGACGTAGAATGGGGATTTAAAGAAGCACAATGACGTCTGGATGCTATATGTTACGCCAAAAGTTTATTCTGGCCTTAACCAGAATTTATCCTATATACAAATAATAAACATTGAGAAGTGAGGAAGAAGGCGGGGTGGGGGGGGGAGAGAGAGAGAGAGAGAGATTCTTGTGTATACTTAATTCATAAAGTAATACAAATATATGTATACGTTTTTCATACGATGGATCTTCTGAGATCTAAGTTTATTTTAATCAATTGTACACGGTTATAAAAATTAAAATTACTGCGCGTATTTTTTAACATATAATGGAATAATTATATACTATAGAATTATACTATAGAATTATACTATAGAATTTAGATTTAAAAACGGTAAAAATAAAATATATTAGTAATGATAGAGATTTAAATAAATGAAAGTTTATTTTTATTAATAACTCAAAACTTACATGTCTTCGCTTTGTATTTTAGTTTATTAAAAGAAACAAAAATTTTTTAGTAAAAACTAACTTTTATTAATGATATTAATTTGTATTAATATTATTGTAAAAATATTTCCATTATTAATTATTATTGTTAATAATTATTATAATTAATTTTTTAGTAGAAATTAACTTTCAAATATTTAAATCTCTAGAAGATTTGTCACAAAAATTTGTCCATGTTGGTTTTTTCAATTTTTATTTATTGTATTTTTTAATCATAATTTTAACAGAAAATGAACTGATTTTGTAACTAATTTTAATTTTAGATTTTATTACAAGTATAAAGCACTAATATGAATTTTTTTCGTGTTTTACAGAAAGCTAGATTGGCACGTATCAGAATCGCGAAGGCGTCGAGTGGTGCCGCTTTCGTTAGCAAAAAGAAAGCAGCGGAGGCTCGTTTGGCCGCTCAGGAGAGCGGGCTGCAGTTGGAGGAGTTTTATAAAGAGGAGGATATCTTCGAGCTGCAACATCATCACCTACTTCGTTGCTTGGAGAAGACCACGGTAACTACTTCTATCTAATAACAGCATATTGTGCTTTTATGTGAGAGCTCTAATGTTCCCTTAGTACCCGCTGAATTGCTCTAAAATCCTTGAAAATCTCACCGATAAATTAACTTTCTTAAACAAGGAATTTTATCTTTTATTTCTTGCTTTGACAACGAACTTAGGCAATATTTTTTCTTCTTTTATTATATATTCTAAAGTTAACGCTATATAAATTAAGATGTGCCAAGAAAAAAAATTCGTTTTTAATGTAAAGAAGATTTGTTTTTAAAGTAATATACATATGTCGATTTTAATTAAAATTATAAATACTGAATGTGCTTGTCTATTGCGTTGTTTTTTAAATCAGAATTTTAGTAAATTTTATTTAAAATAATAAATAGAATAGAGAGATAATATGGGCATATTATCAATACATTATATAATGATGTATTACGTATAATGAGTTCTTTTCAGCAATGAAACACAATTATACATTATGTGACACAGTATTGACTTGTAGCTGAAACATTGCTTAGCTTTTTTATTTCACCACCAGAGTGAAATAAAAAAAGATCTCATGTACCTGTATCTAATATATTCGAATATAAGAGAATATCTTATTGGAATAGCACTTCTAGAAAAATAAATGGTGAAAAATTTGTTATTAGCAAAGTGATACATAAAACAATACAATCGAATACAGTATTTATCTGTTTATGATTATGTTGTTTTGTGTTATAGTTGGAATCGCATACCTGTGTTACACAATGTCGCCTGTGTACATTATTGGAATATACCCAATATGTATTGATATTTTCTATTAAATAATTATACTATGAAAAAAAGAATGATCTCTAGGAAAATTAAGAAAATCCCTTCAGGATAATATAAAGACTACTTTGCTATCATTACGTAGAGTTTTTCGATATTTTGCATAAAGAACATTGTGACGAAGATTAATCGACAAAATGATAATAATTAATCATTCATGTAATGTTCTCTCGACGAACGACGACAAACTTCTATAAAAACGCAGTATATCTTTAGTGTGCTTCAGCATTCCGTCATTAATCCCACGTGAAACGACAAAGCAACTGCATCGTCGTGAATGCATCGTCGACACTTCCGTTCTCGCGTCGAGAATTCAATAGGTACTCCGCCTCGAAAATCCGGCAGTCCGTTTCGCGAGTATTGCCGAGTACCGGAGTAATTTGAATAAACCCTAGTCTCTCCCTCCATCTCCCGGACGCTCCATCTGCTCGTTTAATTTTAGCCTGGTGAGAGGTTGGTTGCGCAAGCGAGGGTTGCCGCGAACAGTGTGTAGTCTTTATCGAGCCTGAATACGTGCGACCAACCCTTGTTTACGGAGCTGCTACAGAAATGTGCTGTTGTGGAATCGTATATGCGGGGCATCAAAAATTTCTTACTTTTTATGCAAATAGTAATAATAGTAGTAATCTTCTTATGGACTCGCTCAAATTCAACAACAAGTCCAAAAAAATTAGGGCAAATAAGAGTCAGCGTGATAGTTAATACGCAATCTTAAATCTTTATTCCAGAAAATAGAATCTTTATTCCAAAAAATAATATCACTAAAAAGTATTAATAATGATAATAAATTTTAATTGATTTTAATTCAATATCAAGATGAATTCCTTCTATGGCTTGGGATTATAACATCAAATCTGTTAAGCTGATGATGATTTTTTTCTTGGATATAAAGAGATTGATATTTTGAAATTGTATTGCTGAGGATGATTCCAAAGTGAACTGAAACGTACTATTTTTTGGAATAAAGATTCTATTTTCTGGAATAAAGATTTAAGATTGCGTATTAACTACCACGCTGACTCTCATTCGCCCTGATTTTTTTGGATTTTTTGTTTTTGTGCAAATGCAGACAAAAATTACAGTAAAGTTACAATAGATATAAAAGCGATACAGTAAAATATGAAAATGATCTTAACATATAATTTTTTAACTAAAAATAGCAATTAAAGTGTGACGTTAGATTTGATAGTAGGAATATATTATAAACATATGATTCATTTCGAGTAATTTTTCTTTATTAAATGCAGAATAAAAGTTTATATAATCTATGCAATTTCCGTTGAAATACATAAAAATTAAGATTTAAAATTTGAATTTATGAATAAGTAAAATCTAATTTTATGGATTAAGAATATATTATATTGCTACTTTTTTTAGTACCTGACTCTGTCAATTATCATTTATAATAAAATAAAAATTTGTCCAATTACAGAAAACGTTAGTTTAAAAAGAAGATAGAAGCTGTAAGAGGATTAATATAAACCTCAAATAAATTTTCCAGAGAAATTCGATTTCGCGTAAAAGGATTTGTAGCTGCAGAAAAAGGTGCCATTTTTCCGATATATTTTGCTTGTTATGTACATACATATATGGATGTTCTGCGCAGAGATGCATACAGGTTTATACAATTAAAACATTTAAAACCGTGACATGCACGCGTGCGCGAGATGTATACATCGAAAAGATTATAAATAGGTACGCCTCGCGATTTATACAACGTATGTAATGACAGCTAATTATAGATATACAGAAAGGAGTTTATTATGCTAAAAAGAGAAAAAGAAAGGAAATTTGTGACGTGCAGGATATTTAGGATTGTAATAAACGTCATAATTCATGACAGTTTATTAGTATAAGATAGAAATTGATATTTTAAAATGGGGAATAAATTGGTATTTAAGTAATAGTACAAATATAAATTATCTATATCTCTGCGGTTGTTTTTTTTTAGTGCGTAAATTATATATTTACGATATTGAATAAAAAATGTATCCTGAAAAGATGTATCACAAATAAAAAAATTTGAGTACTTCGCTCATTTGTTATAACAACACAACTTGGGTAACTGTAGAAGTATATGTCTAGGGGCACAGTAAAACATCTTTTAATGCAAGCGATACCGAAATATCCAATCTAAATCATCTAATAAAAATTGATAAAAATAATGACTGAATCGTTATCGTTACTGTAAAAATGTAACTGTTATTGTTATAGATAGAAAAAAAATAATCATTACCGAAAAAAAGTAACAAGAAAGGTAAGGCATTATAAGTAACATGTTACTTCCCAACTCTAGGATTTAACTTCATGAGATGTCTAAATAATTCCGTGTCAGTATTAATATTAATCCTAACATGTCGATTTAAAACTCTTGGTATTTATATCAATATCATCATAGTATAGATTTAAAACTTGTGTTATTAAATTTGTATCATATGTTGATATTAACAACAGTGAAATTATATATATACTCTGCATAATATTAAATTTATACATCGATATTAAATTATCTGATTTTAAACTAAATGAACAAAATTTTTTGATTAAAATTTCTCTCGTTTCGTCTTAGTAGGAAGCGTATAACTTCTGATAGGAAAAGAACTATTACACGAGGTTTCAAGATAAAGCATCATTAAATAGCAATTGCTGGAGACATTCAACTTATATAAACGTTTCATCCCAGAAGTGCTGGTAGATTAAGTAAAGCTAAACGACGCACTGGGAGATTGAAAAACGAAAAGGAAGATATCAGCGTAGACATCAAAATTGGAGCAAGTATTCAGCAATTGTAAAAAATCTTTTCAGAGCTATTTTACTGGCACCCAGATTTAGAAGCAGAATTCCCATACAATTGATGCTTCAGAGACCACCGTAGAAATAGTAGTGCAATAACGGTTACAAAAGGGGTAGCTACAGCTCGTATTTCTGAAAAAAGAAGCTTAGCCGAGCTTAGACTAAATATAGATGTACGACCGAGAACTATTGGCGATTTACTCAGCAGTTAAACAGTAAAGGTACATGATAGAAGGACGATATTTCACAATTTATATATCGATACGAATCACAAAAACCAACTATACAACCATTTTCAATCAAAATCCACTTCTTGGCTCTTTTCGACAGATTCGCTATTTAGAGTATATCGATCAGTTCATAATTGATATTTGACATATATTTGAAAGGGATAATATTGCAGCAGGTACTCTTTCTCGAAATAAAAAAAAATTCATGTAATAAATTTTCGAAGAGCTAGCCAAATCTCAAGAGGACGATGCAGAACTAAAGACAATCCTGCAGAACGAAAAAGTATTAAAACTTTCCAAGAGATACAAAGATATACTAGACCACCAGCTCTTAGGCTACCACAAATTCTTTCTATCCAATTCTACTTTTATTCCAAGAAATTGTAGATATTATTTACTGTGGTTTCTATCAATTTTTATTTTTATTCCAGTTGCATATATTTTAGATTTTTACATTAACTTTACATTTATGAATCTTGTTTGTGAAAATGATAATGGAAATTATGTTTTTAAGAAAATATCAATGACAACGAATGAGGATTATTATTAAATTTTCGATTTATTCCTCTAAAAAATATGGGTATGAATTTAACATTATGCGGTGTTTACATAATTCTTACCGTGTTAATGTTGATGTAAACATCAACATAGATTTAAAATCCATAATGTTAAATCCATGGTGTTTATATCAATACTAACAGTGAGAATTATATTTAACATTCACTTTAAACCCACACAATTTTCGAGTATATTGTCTTTTATTTTTATTTTTTCTTTAAAGTTTTGGAAAATACTTTTGTAAAATAATTAAGAAAGCAGAACTAACATAAAGAGAGAAACGCAGTAGTATATAGCAGTAGTATATACAATGTTTAATTGTTCATCTTTTATAACCTAACGTGTCAGTAGGGTAATTCTGCTACCTTGTATATTTACCCTAAGTTAAGTACTATGCATGTAAGCAGGTGGTAAGCAACACACGCTTGTGTTGCTTTTGTTAATTCCTTTGGGAATTCTCTCTGTAAGGCATTTTGAAGATTAGATAGAGAAACAAACTCGGTTACGTGCGATCATATTCACCTGTGCAACATTATTAGTGAATTTACATTTTGCACTGCAAATAGTAACTTAGTCTGAATTTGGAGTGATCTTTCAGCCTCTTACTACGTTACATGATTAACTACTGGTTAATTATTTTAATAGTGAAAATTTAGACGTGATGTTTTGACAGAACTTTAGAATTGCCAATGTAGTAAAAATTTTATTTGCTTAAATGGTTAAATTATTCATATTTGTAATACTGCATTTTCTTTATTCTTCATAATTTTTGGTGTATATATATAAATAATTAAACCATTCAATTAATTTTGTTTTTTTATTCAGTTCTTTTAAATATATATATGTAATATATATATATAATATATTACTCATTTGCTAAAACAATTATATAGCTCAAAAATTGTGATACTAAATTTAGTTGCTTGCAAAAAAAAACGGAAATATAAAGAAAAAAAAAGGAAAAAACATTATAAGGACATATTTTTATTACTCTACAATATTAGTAGGATGATTCTCAAAAAATTGGAATTTTACGTCTTCTTAAATACATTTAAATAAATAAAATTGTATTCGATTTTCATCAGAGAAAGATTATAATTGTATTTACATAGGCAAACAATTAATATTTCTTCTATGATATGATTAATTAAATAATTGACTCTTATAATTTTCAAATTGATTCAAGAATTCGATATTTGAGAACAATTACAAATATTTAGCTGTACATATGCTAGAATCATTTACATCTGCACCTAATTCTGACATTTCTAATGTTACGATGATGATGTTGCCTGATAATGGATGCGTCCTATGTTATAAAGGATCATGTCGCGGTGTTTCGAGTTTCCAATCGATTCGCTGCTCACGTTGTTCATGAAGCTGATAAATCTTTGACCTCGAGCCCCGGGTTTCGCGCAAATCGTGTTGAATTTCTCCCGAGAGTACAATGCTCGCACGATATTCGACTCAGTGATGTTTTCTCGAGAAAATGAAGGTTTTTTGCTGATCACAGAATGACGTTGAAATCGCTGACCGAGGGTCACGTGAGACTCGAGCAGGGATTGAGTACGGCATATGTAAACTGAATATTTGTTTCCAAAGAATGATAAATCAGGCTTGCGTCTTTATTATTTTACGTTATAAATTGACGATTATATAATACATACATAATATTATATTATATGGAAAATTTTGCTGAAATACTTAAAATTGAATTAGACACAGATCTGAAAATAAATTTGTAAACCATCAAATAATTATATAAAAGTTGCCGTTAGAATGACAAAATTATTTTTTACAGCATTGCACATTACGCTTAAACCTACATAATTATTTTGATTTTTATTTTTCTAGCGAAATTTTTTCATCTGTATTGTGAAATTGTTAAACAATTCAACAAAATCGTTCTTTCCATGTATAATACTAATACTATATTATATCCAAATCTATTTTATACATGAAAGAAGCGTAACATATAGTAATTTGTTATTTATTTATATTTCTAAAATTTATATAGGCAATATTTGAGTTTTAATTTAAAATAAGAAGAATTTCTTAGACTTGTTTTTAAATTGCAGCTCTTATTGAAACTTGAAAAACGTACAATGTTACTCATGAATTGCAGAGCAACTCTCCTTAAAATTCAAAATAAAAAAGAATTTGATGTTTTCCTTTAACAATATTATATGATATTTTCTTATGGAACATACGATACTTTATATTTAGAAAATATATTTTAATGAAAATATAAAACTTGGCAGCATTGACATAATGTCGATAATGTTAATATTGCAGTTTTGTAACAAACTTTGATTTAAATAGAGGCTTAACTCTAATTTTAAAATTTATTTTATTTTATTTTCAAACTTACAGAATATCGGCGTAAACTTCAGATGTTGTATAATTACATATTATCGTATTATGTAATTTAGAAGATAGCTCTTATTTTAATGAAAAATACACTTGAAATTTAATTGCGAGAATATTTAAAGTTGAAGAGTGATAGGCCTTCTACAATAAGTTTCTACATATTAGTTATAAATCAGAAGTCAGAAGCTAAAAATTGACCAATCACAACCGTCAATTTTTAGTTTCTGACTTCTGATTTATGACTAACTTATTGTAGAAGACCTATAAAACATTGTAATATACAAATGATAAAGTATATACTTTAATTTTTGCCATAATTAATTTCAATTGATTTCAGATTGACTTACCAAAGATTAAAACACTATTATTCTTACCTTATGTATTTTCTATAATATGTAATGTATAATATGTATAAGGAAAGAAACAGCATAAGAACGTTAAAGTTATTTGATAAAATTGTATTCTTACATCAAATCATGGAAAAAATTCCTTTTATTAACATCAAGATATCTGAATAATTAATTTGAAATTATTCTTATAAGATATTTTTTATTGGTGGGAAAAAAGAGAAGGCGAGACAAGGGAAAGAAAAAGATTTTTAATAGATTTTAAGCTAAATATAAAAATGCCCGCTCGAAATTGAATATTCTCACCTAGATTCATACAGAAATGTGTGTGCCATAGCTACGTGCTTTCTCGAAATGCATACTAGATGCGCCGCTTTACGTCATCGTGCCGTTAGCGTTCGTACAAACGAAGATATTTCGGGAATCTAACGGGGGTAGAGTGTAACATCTCTTCTTCGGATATTCCGACGGAATCCTTGTACTGTTCATGCGAATTTGCATTGTTGTACATGAAGAATGTATTGCGGTAGAAGGATAAAATGATTGTGCAGTTAATATTTCAATTGCGAAACTGACAATTTGCGAATTGTTCATTTTCTTTGCGAATGTCAAATATAGTTACAACGAGAAATCAATGATTTCCGTTTTGCTCTCTATTTGCGATCGCGTTGGATATTTTTAATCTTACGAATGCTGTGGAATTGTTATTTTCATTCAATTTATATACATTTGATTCTATTATATAAATGATTAACGAAAGAAACATTTTGACATTGTCATTGTTTTAATATAATAAAACATAAAAGATAAACCTATAATAATAATCAAAAAGAAAGGTTTTTCTATTTATAAAAGTAACATATTTTGTTATTTAACATAAAAATAAAAAAGTATACTTGCGTTTAGTAGCATAGAAATTAGCTTCACTAGTTTTGTTGCTTTTGGAATATCATTGATTAATGAACTTACTCGATAGATCTTAAAATATCATTGAAGATTGCTTCAATTTTTTTCATATTCGTTCTCATTTTATTTTATCTTGGTCTTACCTTTGCAGACGTTTCGCTTCGTCTTCGTCGAATACGGCCAATCGTCGACGTCTTCGGGTCGGCGTATTGATTTCTTCCAGGTTCGTGGTTATAGGCACAATCAGATAGACGTAGCATGTAAAACGTCATTATTATGACTAATTATAGTTCGTTACAATGTTGAAGAGGTATTTGACAGTATCGATCAATTTACTCCTCGATTTATTCACTTTGAGTGATTCAATTCCATAAATTATTATGAGATGTAAGACCTATATCTATTAGCAATGTCAGAAAAGTTCAAAGGTATTTTGACAAATTAAAAAGGAGCATATTTTGCAAAATTTGAAGGAGCTGAAAAAAATTCGAAAATGTGTACATATATAGTGGGAGTGGATTTTACTTTTATTTTGTGAAAACATTAAGGAGAAAAGGAAAATCTTCTTTGGCTTTCTT
>Ga0157364_1004395_pt1 | contig 14066 bp, 12 predicted proteins | sample AttsexASBM2_FD_111476 | JGI IMG/M metagenome (GOLD analysis project Ga0157364, IMG submission 111476) | Fungus gardens microbial communities from leaf cutter ant in Ribeirão Preto, State of São Paulo, Brazil - Atta sexdens ASBM2 | ecosystem: Host-associated > Fungi > Mycelium > Unclassified ... | reverse complement strand
CGTCGACGACTGACGCGTTGCTGTTCGATAGCTACGCTGGACCGACGACCTTTCTTCGCTCGTTTCCAGTCCTGCAGTTTTTTCCTAAACTCGGGCGCGAGACACTCCTCGTTTAACGGCAGGCCATTGCGAATGTTCTGCGGGCCCTTCAATCGCTCCCATTCGATCAGCTTCCGATGAAACTCTGCACCGAACTTCTCCCGCAACGCCTGATAATCCCTGCGCGCTTCCCGATAATGGTTGCCGTTGTTGTTGATACCTGCAACGGTTTTACCGAGATCCTCGACGCTTTCGCTAAGGCTGCGAGCTCGGCGCGTATCTGCGTTTATAACGAAGACATTTTATGCAGCGACGAGAAGCATAATAAACATGCGGAAGAGTTAAGAAAGAATCTTCGCAATTCTTTCAGATAGATTAGTCGTGTTTCTCAAGCGGAATTTAAAGCTAGAAAGATGGAAGAGCTTATAGAAGCTTGATAACAGACATTGATTTTAAAAAAAGACAGCAATCTATTCGTATATTAAAACTATTCTCGCGAAATGAATTTAATAGCAATAATAATTGGAATACAATCTGATCTGTAATTTTATCGACAGTATCGTTATATTGTCGCGCTACATTTTTATCATATTATTGTTTTACTACAACAAAATAATTTCAAAATATCTATCATTTTTTTTTAATTATTTAATTAATTCCATTGAATACACTTTAACATTTTTTTTAAGTCAGACTTGTTTTTTGTTTGTCATGTACGCATAACCGGTACAACAGTTACTATTTTTGTTTCGTTTTGATAAGAGCAACATGTGACACATGTACAATTGGCATGTTGTCAAAAAATTTTCAAGTGCGTTGTCAAATTCTGAATAATATTACGAGAAATTCGTTGCCCGTTTTTCACTTCAGTAAAAAAGTATCACAAAACGGCAAGTCTATCGAGTGGCCTGAAAATAAAATTCGTTTAACCTCCGAGCAACATCAAAAGAAACTTGGACAATCCTTGGACTATCCTTCATCGTTGGTACAAATCTGCTGTAAAAAGTTGTTTTCCGAATCAAAGCCTAATGTAAATCGTAAATTATCTAATTGTTGATTACACACTTTCTTAAATTTTTTAACAAAAATGTGCAAATAGGTTAATTGAATGAAAATTTTATTTGTATAAATAATAAATTTGTATAATTTATATAAATCCTTCAATAATTTATTCAAAATAATTTTGTGTTATTAAAAGTGTTAATTTAACTGATCTTTAAATTATCTCTCTCTCAATATTAAAAAATTAAAAGGTTATAACTCAAATGTCTGATTATTTAACAAAATTGTTTTAAAGCGAAACTCTTTTCTAAAAAAAATTGTCTTAGAATCTCTAGCGTATATAATAATATTATTTATTAATATAATTTCATAAAGCATAATAAATTTTAGTGCAAAACAATTACAGCCAGTGACGATTATTTAAAGGCCCGACACTCTCTAAAGCTCCGTATTAAGGATCTGATAAAATTCATGGAGAATGAATCGCAATTAATTACGAACGACATAAAGAATCATTTGGATAGCAACAGAACCACTCATGCGACTCATTTAGAGAATCTCTTCAAGAAGACGACAGAAAAACTGGACGAACTGATGAAATTAGACGTTTCTTATGGCAGATGGATGCGACAGAAGATGTTGCTGCTCAATGACGAGATAAAACGGTCTTTTGACGCTCTGGAACGAGTGATCAATCTAAACGAGAAGCATATAGAATCTACGTTAAAGAAATTGCGAAGTGATGTGTCGATCTGCATTGAGAGCGCGGAGAGAAATCTCGCCGCGTGTCGCAAACATTATCTTCCTTTCGATCTCACGAAATGCACGAAGGAACAGTCGGACGAAGCAACAAAAATGCTCGATCGGATGAAGGAGGAAGCGCGTCGTAAGTTCGAAGAGATCGCCAAGTTTCGCGAAACAGTTCTGAGAGCACATGAGATAACGACGCAGGAAGCAATAGAGATAAACCATAAAAAAACAATGGATTTATTGAAGTACCTGGAGAAATGTATTGTCAAGCTGAAGAGTTCGAACAAGTAACGCAAAAAACATGGAATTGAGAAATAATAAGTAAATAATATAATATAATTGTTAAATAAGAAATGAATTCTAGAATTGATGACTAGAACAAAAAAATTCATTTGATTCAATTGATTGGTTAATTAATTTCAATTATCAATTAATTAATTTCATTTCCATAATTAATAATTAATTTCAATTAATAATTAATTTTTAATTAATTAATTTTTAATTAATTATCAGGCAATCTTAAAATTGCGAACAATTCGGAGAAGCCTCAAAATTCTGTTTCGAACTTCAGAAATAAATGCAGAGCCGTTTATCTTCGCGCGCCTTTGTGATTGGATATACGTACATAATGTTTCTTTTAAATAAAGATTTATGGCACAAAAGTGTAAAAGACTTGACGAGAATCAGTCCTACTGTAAATCTACTGGACGTTGAAAGGAGATTCTAAAATTGTAGGGACCGAAAATTTCAGGTTTTTGAAAAAGATTTAGTTCAAAAATATACATTGTATGACAAATTAAGTTTTTTGCATTAATATCCAGTAAACACGAACTAACAGTAACATAACAAATAATTATAACAACGTTACAATTTTTAGTTTTATCAATATTGTGTCAATAAATTGTGCTGCTAGATAGTAGTAATATTATAATTTTCTACTCAACAATATAAATATAATACAACATATTGTACGTAAGAGTTACATTGTTGAGTAAAAATTTAACATTATTATGTATTTATAACTGTTACGTGTGTTTTGTATTACATTGTGTTATATTGTTGAGTGGGAAATTATAATATTAATGTAACGTTACTATTATCCTAGTAACGCAATTTATTGGAATAGCATTGGCTCAGTATATCTCCAATGCATGTCAATATTTAATCAATGTCTTGCAATAAATTATGTTACTTGGTTAGTGTTTGCCGGATAGCTTCTTCACGATTAATACAATTCCTAATGTTGTTAGTTCAGAGATTAATATTAGTTCAGAATTCACAAAATGTTGGTTTATGTTGGTTTAAAAAAACGCGTTTTCTGGGAAGCTTCACTAAATTCTCACCATCGTTCATGAACGATTGCGCCGCGATCACTCTAATCGGACTTGGAGGAACGCTGAAAGTGGCATTTGTCAGAAAAGCACGTCTGACCTTGTTCCATTTCGAATCTTGCTGTTGTATCTTTGGCGCTGGCATTATCGCTTCTTCGATCGTCGAATACTGGAAGCAAACATCATGTTATACGTGTCACGAAGACGTCTGCAACAACCGTTTGGCAAGAGAAAGCATCGCTGCGGAATTCAGGAAATTTATTACGTTATATAACAGTTATTTATTATGTAGGAAGCATTATTTTCTACGTGGACGAAGATGGTACGTTTTGTCCAAAATATCGCAAGCGATATATCCCTTAACGTAAAAGATAGAAAAAAAAAATTCCATTTTAGTTTGAGCGAACGTTAGGTATACGAAGTTTTTTACCTGACGCGACGATTAAGTCTATATTTAAGAGTGACAATAGCAATTATGAAAATATGGGACTGTAAACATCAGAATTCTGTGCAAATCACTCGTCCAACCTGTCGTTTGAATTCCTTCAGGCTCAAAATGTCTTGCCGCATCCTGGGGCGTTGTGGCGAGCTTCCACCGGAATCTTGTGCGCTCGATGGAAGAGGAGATATCGATTCCGGTGAAGACAAACTTCTGATTTCCTCTTCGTTTGATGGTATCGTGATTGTCAGAGTTGGTGTCGGCCTCTTCGGCAACATTTCCGGATCTTTCCCGCTTCCGCTTGGAGCATCCGTATCCGATATAATGCGAATTAGTGGTTTACCACGATTACCCTGATTAAGGGAACATAACAATTTCAAAATAACAATAAAATTAGAATTCCTATTATTCTTTCCTTTGAAACAAAAAATACATTTTTCATTACTGCAAACATTACTGCGAAATTCGCAGTAATCAATAACAAATAATGCCCATTCATCGTAATACATGTAATATTCGTTAGAAATGAATTAATATTTTAAATAAAAATACCGAAAACATTTTATCTATTAGATATCAAAAGAGCAATGGCACCTCTAATCTCTTGAGTTAAATAACATTTTTTATTTTTAACTTTTATTATATCAAGATGTAAATCATTATTGTAGATAGTTTCAAAACAAACAACGTCCATATTAATGTATGCACTTAATAAATAGCTCACTTTGAGTCAAATGTAATATATTTTTTTGAGTTAAATTGTTTAACTTCATTGTTTTAGTTAAATTAATGACATATTGAGTAGGAATAAAGACGATCTGTAGAAATGATTAAAAATAACAAAAATTGCACTCAGAGAAAAAAAGAACCATCTTTTATAATAGTGGCAACTATATAAGTGATAATTTTTACAATTTTTATATGTGGAATTAATATACATATAATTAAATAAAAACTATTTTATAATTATAATACTAAAATAAATAATTTTATAATTATAAAACTAAAGTTGAATGATGATTTACAAGAACTAATAAATTACTTTTATAATCATTCAATTTTAGTTACAATAACTATAAAATAGTTTATTCTCTATGCGTACATTAATTCTACATATTAAACTTGTATGAGATATCTCCTATATAATTGCTTCTACTATGTCTTTTTCTCTAAATGTAAGTATAATTTAATATTATAAATTTAACAGTGTTTACTTAGAAAAAGAAGAAATAAATTCACGAAAAGAATAGTTTTGTTGAAATACTTCAAAATTTAAATAGATCTAGATCCGAAAATAATTTTGTTGGATCATCAAAATAATTATATGAGACGTTTAAGTTTGTTAGTTGGTTGCTCCAAAATTTTGATTACTTCAAAATCTCATACTTCAAAATCTCACGGACGTTATACGAGTGCAATTTTAGCTAGGGGACTCTTGAAGAAATTCGCCTTAAAATGGAACCGTCTGTTAACGGATATACTCGCGATGCGCTGATCAAAGAAATTCAACGGGCGCGGTCGTGCGCGCATGTTGCCGTGGATATTTTTAAGTCGGCACTTGTATGTACACCGCCACTCGTGTCGCGGAAAAGGAATTTTGCGGGATGTTCTTATCGAACTGCTACTCTTGTGACGCGAATGAACAATGCGACATTTCATTGTGACAACGAATCACAATGTGCACTCAAAAAAATATTTTGCTGCTCCAGCTAGAATTATATATGTTTTTTGTATCTGATAGAAAATTATGTATCGTACGCATAAAATTTATAGCATAGAATTTATAGAATTTATAGCTATATGATTAGATGCAATACATATCCAATATTAGATGCAATACATATTCAATATCGCAATACTTGAAATTTAACTATTTTAGCTAATTTTTCGTACTTAGATAATTTTCGCTATATAACTGGAAGATCACTTTTTTGAGTGTGGTAGTTCCGCACGTAAAATAAAAATTACATTTGCAGAATATTGCAATTAATTTCTCCATCTTAATATTACCTCAGGAGATTCTATGGAATCGACGCTCTCCGTGACGGAAGTGTCACGATCGAGCGCTCGACCATATCGATCTGGATCATCCTTTTTTTTATCATCCTTCACGAAAGGCGATTGTCGCTCCGGATAGTTTACGATATTTTTGCGCGAATCTAGAAAGATGTATCATTATTATATTATTATTAGAATAATCGTCTCCTTTTATTTTATAGAAAGACTCAAAATTACTGATTATATTATTTATTATATAGAGAGATCATTTTGTGATATTTTGATAAAAGAAGACAAATATTCCCTTGTTATTGTATTGTATTCAATACATTAATTATTGAATATATTTAATAGAACACCAAGTTTAAGGTCGCTCTTTTAAAATATAAAAAACCCTTATTCATTCATCACTATTTCATATTGTGACGTCAGAAGCGAGAAAATACACAATAAAAATGTTTACAAATTATATTAAATTATATTAAAATTATCAAAAATTAAAAAAAATTATAATAAAATATCAAATTATATTAAAATAAAAATATTTTTCAAGAAAACAATATTTGTAATTGATAGAAGAATAGAGTAAAAAAATATAAGTACTGAAAATTATCTTCTTATATTTCGGGGAGAAATTAAATCCTATATTGAAATCAATATTATTTTAATATCTATATTATCAATTTTTGATATTTTGTCATAGCTATAAACATAGCTCATTTCGTTTTTCATTATGCATAACTCATTTTCACATAGATAATTATTCATTAATTAATGAAAAAAAAGAAAACTTTTGATATATTTTACAAGTCAGTTTTATCGATTGTATTGTTTTATTGGCTGCGTTCAACAGAGAAAGCAGCTTTGCAACTATTATAAAATTCTTTAATATGAGTGGTTGATACATTTAGATTCAATAAGGAACCTTTAATATTCAATCATATTAAAGAATTTTATAACAGTTGCAAAGTTATTTTTTTCTGCTGAACGCAGTTCATTAAAACATATTTCCATATTAACATATTTTGCAAGGATTTTTATTTTGTTTTCTCGCGTCACAATGTAGTAGTAATGAATGAGAGCCTTAAATATCTCGATAATCCTCTAAACAAAAATCTGCTTATAGCTAATCAGAAGCTTTTATATATCTATTATCAATTTACAATTTTGAAGCTTGGTCCGCGAAGACCCTTCATTTTAAAACGATCCCGATAATAATGTTTCAAAATTTCTATCCTAAACCAAATTGCCTCTGAATTAATGAATGTATAATGCAGCATCTACTTTAGAAGACGTTTTGTGAAAACAGTAGATGCATATTCTCACCGTCAAACACATCGTCGGTGGACGATGACGTGGACGATACTCTGCCAATCGGCGTGGATGGGCTGGAGACTTCGCTGGTGCAGGGCGACAGCGCCGATCCGGTGCTCCAGCTTCCGGCGATGTTCGCATCTGGAATTCGGAGATACCTCGTTGTCGGCGTCGATGACGTAGTCGCTGGTGTGTCCGATTCCGCGATATCCGCGAGATCATTCGTACACGCGCGCTCCCACTTGAAGGCCGCCTTCACCCTGGTCCATTTGCTGACCTTCGGACCGCCGTTGCGACCTACGTTCCTCTCGGCATTTTTGTCAATCTCACCTATCTGCTCGACCAGGCGCGATCCGAGATTTTGCTCGGTCAGCGCGAGCGATCGGCTTCGCTGTCTCGATAAAGCGGATGATCGCACGCTCGAGCGTTCGTTCCTTCTCGGCGTCGAGGACGCGGCGTCTCGGCTATTCGATAGCATCGCGTCCAGCAGAGATTCCGCGAAGCCGGTATCCTCGTCGACGAAATCATGATGCAACTCTTCACCGTTTGCCAGAGCGATCTCCAGCCGCCGATTGGCATTTCGTTGCACCTTCGCACGTTCCAGACCCCGCACGCGCCGAAAGTACTCGGAGCTGCGGGTACGCAACTCCAGGATCTGCTCCGTCAGCGTGCACAGTCGGTCCAGGTGTTCGAACGCCTCTTCGGTGAAGGGGGTCGCATCGCCACCCATCGCCGAGGTCGCCGAGTTCGGCGTGGTGTCGTAATCGAACGAATGACCCTCAAACGGCGATGCGCCGAGCTCGCCGAGATAAGCTGCGAGATCCTCTTCTTCCTCCTCGGGCCCGCGAGAAGTCACCCCCGAGCGATGATCTCGTACGAGGACAACCGGCGGGCATTGAGGATCCGGAGGTGGGGTCGGAAGTCGACCTTCCTCAGGCTTGTCCTTGACCCTGGCAGCTTTTCTTTGATCTCGCGAGCGGCTCGGGCCCGATCTGTCGAACTTCCTCTCGGCTTCGAACGCACCGGATTCCTCGGCCGGGCGGGCATTATCCTTTGCCATTGAATAGATTGCTGAGTGAAGACGCAAGATCTAAATATTCCGCAGAATGCGATGGGTAATATTTAACGAATGACAACTATGGGAATTTAACGGTGCTGTCATCTTTTATGTGGTTTTTATTGAAACAGCGCCATAATCAGTGGCATCACGCGGTTATTCCATCCATAAAATTAAATAAATTCGAATAATTTTAATACTCATACTGAATCTTTTCAGGTCTAAATCTTTATTCTTTAAATATTTGTTTTAATCTGTTAAACAATTTTATTTTATATTTCGTTGTTTCAATAAATTAAATAAGCCGTAACATCGAATTTCTTCAAATTATTATTCGATCATAAAGATTGTTTTTTTATTTTGTCATTATACGTATCGAGCTTCTTTGATTAGAAGAATTTTATTATGTATTCTTTTATGCTGCTGGTATATTTCGTTTACTTTGATTTACTCGAAGAGGTCCGAATACCTTCGTCCAAATGTTTGTAGATACTATAATAAATGTTCGTTGTCAGATTTGTTTCTGTACGCTCTGGCAGACGGAAATGCGATCTATAAATTGATGGTACAAGCGAAGTGTTGATTCCTCCCGTAAACATCCGATCGTATAAATATTATGGGAAGCGAACGCGCGGTAATGGGTCCGAATGCACTAACGCCGCTTCTCCGAAGCGCTTTTTCTTTTTGCTGTAAGAGTTAGAAAAGCACAAAAAGTACAAAGAAGAAACATCAATTCCTTTCTTTATTTATGTGTCACTGAAACTCTCCGCCACAATTTACGCTTTCCGTCTAGTCTTTATATGATTGCTTCATCGAGTTTCTTAATTGATTTCTTTTTTATCCGATCGATGTTTATGGTGTAACGTATTCAAGAATTTAATATGCTAAAGTTTATTAAATTTTATTACAGCATGTAATATTTACTGTATTAACATTTACTGTATTAATCTTAAATCACTTGTTTAAATATCTATTTATATTGATTGAAAAAATACCTTTGTTTTACGTGGTGCACGATTTCTTTGTTACACTTCGTCCGAATTTCCTCCACGACTTTATCCGAACAAAGAAGGGAATGATGTTACATGCTTCGATGGTCTGCTTCATTTTTAATTTTTAAAAATTATAAAATTTCATTTCTAAAAGTTTATTTTATATATAGTTCTTTTTTCAAAATACGATTAATATAAACTAAGAATATCTTTATTACTTTTTACCACCCACGTACACTAATGGTATTGAAAGACTCTCGATGGAGCTTCGATTAATTGGTTGCGATTACATCCATGTGAGACGGCCTCCTTTGTTCTTTATTTTTTCGTTCGATCACCAAGTGAAATTCGCAGATTCACGTTCCCGGCGCACTCTCGATCGTCTTGCCCTCGCGACGGCCTCCGAAGCGACGGGAATTTGCTCGCGCGACCTCGCGAGGTCGCCTCTTCGCTGCGAGAGCGAGAAGCTCGTCGAACGCCGCGCGTTTCGAGACTTCGGCGATAGCGCGCCGAATTATTTTCGGTGACGAGCATTCGCCGTATGTATTTACGGCGGATGCGTGTGTGCGTGTATTGAGTACACGTACGAGTTGCAAAGGCGTCGCGACGCCGAGACGAGAGTCTCGCGCCGGGAGACGCGGGCATGCGCGACTGCTCGCGAGAGCGTTCTTCCTGTTCCCGTCGAAAATAGACGGGAAGGCGGCGGGAAGACGCGACCGTACGATCCTTATTTATAAGCGCCGCGGAATGACGCTACCGATCATAAAGCTCGACGTGCTACTTTCGCCGAGCGATGGAGAACCTTGCGGAGAGCCTCGCAATCGTTAAGAATTGTGAGGGGTCTATTAAGAAAATGTAGAAGATCTAATAGCCAGATAATAATCCTCTGACGCTAAAATTTGTAACATACACTGAGAAAAATGGTTTGGTTGGATTAAACAGTAATTCTGATGGAAAATGAATGAATCAGAATTTTCTGGTTAAATCTACTAGAATTCTAGTTGAAATAATTAGAATTCTGATTGATATTATTATTCTGATAAAAATACGAATTCTAATAGATTTCTAATAGATTTTCCTAAGAAATATTATATCAACCAGAATTCTAGGTATCTTAATTAGAATTCTAACAAATTTAACCGGAAAATTCTGCTTCGTCCATTTTCAACCAGAAATTTTTTCCAGTGTAATCACTACATTGAAAAAAATGGTTTGATTGAATAATTATTAACGATTATTATATTTTAATAAGAATAATCTAAATTTGTAGATGCAACATAAATTTGAATTATTGAATATTTAAAAAAAGAAGTTGATAATTGTGTGAATGGATTCAAAGCGTCAGCTTCGGCGGATGAATTGATAATTCTAACTTGGAGATTGCAATTTAACAAATTCAATGCTAATAGACATTGGCAAAGGAAAGGCACGCAAAATAAAATTTTATTCGAGACAAAATACAGTCGCTTCTTTCGTAGGAATTCTTCTTTTTACATTTCTGAAAGTGCGAATTATTCCTTCATCGGTAATCTGGTTAAATCGGGCACTAGTAGCATCGCGATTGCCGCACCTACAAAAGATATTTAATATTTAATACAGAAAATATGACAAACAATCGTTTTGCACCTATTAGGCTGGCCGACGCGACGATTATACTTAGAAGACAGGTCGTCTTCATAAAGAGCTGCAACGCGAAAAGCGTCAAGTAGGGAAGTATCTTCATCAGGCCCATCACTGTGCCTCTGGAAATTGGTATCAGAAACTACGAGTTTTATATCGCCGTGTCCGCAAACATTTGATTCCAGAAAACGCGTCTGATGGTCTAAGATTAGCTGAACGTGCCAGCCGTTCCGTTTTGCGTGACCTACCTCAGAGCGGTGGGATAATTTTCCAGTAGCAAAACGCACGTCGTCGTGCGTCCGATAGCGTAAGCGGCCAGGAAAATCGACGATAGAGTTACACGAATCGCGTGGTGCAATTGAAAAATAAGCATGAGTGAGGCCAGGCCACCCGCCAGTCCCGAAAATACTGAAAGTAATCAGAGAAGAAGAGATCCTTTTATATAGAGTGTCTCGAAATTTGTGAATCAGAATATTATTATACAATATAAGAAAGTTTTCAAAAAATTAAGTAAAAATGTTATTTACAAATTTTTATTTTAAGCAATAGTCTGTGAAATAAGATCAATTACAGATACGTTTAAACGTTGAAATGCTCACTTACTAATATATTACACGTGCGATTCATGAACAGGTGGCTGTTCAAATGTAATCTATATTTAAATTCTTATATTTCGGAAATTATTGAAATAAAAATATACACGTAACTTTTTTATTTAATTTTTTGTGAATTTATTATTGTAGTATTTTAATTCGCGAATTTCGGGACATCCTATTGTATATTAACATTCTGAAGCTAATGTTAAAATTTGTAACAGTCACTAACGCTGGATCTATGAGACCCAATTAATTTGTATCGACTAAAGGGTACTAATTAATTTTAGGAATCAAAATGACATAACTTATACATAAAAAAATGTGTATATGAATATTAAATTTATTTTAATAACAATAAATTAAATTTATAAATGTAATAAAGTATATAATTGATTGACAAGATTAGAAACTCCTTGAGATTATTTGTAATATGATCGTTATCGTTATCAACTTTTACTTTTTTCTGTCTGTAACGATAATGATAGCATCATATTTTTACGATACGAACGAATTCAGCCGTTATTTTTATGATTACTTTAATCTCCTATTTATATATTCAATAAATCGCACATTATTTTCGATTGGATAGAAATATTATTACAAAAAATAAAAGTACAATTTGTTACGATTTAAATAACGATAACACATTTTCTTTTTAAAATTAGTAACAAGTAATATAATGTTATTTTATATAAAGTAATGTTGCTAATCTTGTTGATTGAATTCAATAAACTTGTCATCGACTCTGGAGGGTTAAAATGATATCTTAACAATTATAAAAAAAATGTTAAGTCGACTGATAATTTGAGAACTGTAAATATTAGAAAGAATATTTCAGACAAAGAATGCAGAATTTTGAGAGCCAATTAAATAATGCATTTTAATTGAATGATCTTAATAGTGATAGCGATTCTTGGCGACTTTAGATGCTTACTTAAATACGGCCGTCTGCCAACGACATCGATTCCAACGATGAGCAATGTCTCTCCTAACACGTAGCCTAGTGATATCAGCAACAGCAGTTCGAAACGAGCGTCGTTCACCTTATCACAGTTTCGCAAAAAATCCAATACCATGTTCTGAACGTTGACATTACATGTGCCACTTACGACGTAGTGCTCTTCCATTTCCTGGAGAACGTGCGTGTTCCACAAACCGAGCCAAACGAATCTTAAACATCGTTCTCGTGATTCTTCTTGCAATCGAAGTGCAAGAGACAGATAGCTTACAGAGAAACCTCTTTTATTACCCGGGAAAATGCAGAAAACACGCTAATATTCCGCACATTGTCACACGCTTGTACGGAGATTTGTGCACTCTGTGAATCCGTTCCCAGGTTTTCGTAAAGTATCTTTGAATACTGCCAGCTTCATCCTCGTCGTCTGGACGCACGCAGCCTTCTAAATCCCTGATCTTGTAGAGAATAATTCCGAAGAAATAAAAATTAATAAATAATATAAAATCTATTAAAAAATAATTATTCATCTTGGATATTTCACTCCAAATAATTTTATACGTACGCTGGTTTGTTAAAAAAAATTTACTATACGATCGTTTGTCAATACAATTAAAAAACTCTAAAAAATAAAGTTTCACAGAAAAAATTTTATATTAAATCTTATATTAAGTCATTAAATACTAAGGAAAAGTTTTTAAATAAAATATTAGTAATAAAATAAATTAATTTTAATTAAGTTTAAATAGATCCAAACAGGTCAACAAGATTAAAATATATCCTTTAACTACAATAAATAATTTTTCCTAATTGTGTATGTTAATTTCTTATCCCTATCTGCAATCTTGTTCTATATTTACTATCTATGTTCCTATTTTATTTCTTTCCAAGCTTAAAGAAGCCTCCGTTCAAGGTTTGAACAATAGCAAATAAAGAAATCGATTAGGAAATAATAAGATCTTTTTGACAAAGCGTCGAGACGCCGTACCGGATAGGTATCGATGTGCTTCAAATTATTGATGGCATACATCTGTTGGAGCACCGCGAGAGCTTGTCTCGGTCGTCGACGAAGCAACAAATACCGAGGACTCGGTGGTAGGAGACCTGAAGTGCAGGCGATCACCAGGCTCGGCGTACCGCAGACAATGGCGAATACTCGCCAAGAACTCGGTCGGAATTGCTTGCCTAACATACGTATGATGGACGGTATCATGGACCAGGAAATGCCTTTCCAAACAAAGAAGTCTCTCTAAGATTTTTCGACATAAAACTTTTGCCGATGAGACAAACATAATTCCAGTAAAGTATTTTATAATGTTTAAAATGTTTAAAATTATTTAGTTAGATGAGAATAAATATATACATATACATAGATCGACTGATTAATTCATTTTTAATTTTCGTCTATAATTGAATCTTCTAATTTCCTTATCCATTAATGTTAAATTAAAAAAAAAAACACAAAAATAAGATTATCTTTAAAAGTCGTCGTTGTAATTTTTTAAACAAATAAATGATGCAAAAGTAAAAAAGATTTATGTATGTAAATTGATAATCCAGTAACCGAGTTTTTTTACACACATTGAAAATTACATTTTAACGTCCAAAATGTTAATATTAGAAGTATAAAATATTTAATAAAAAGACTAAATTAAAAATTGAATTAAAATCATAATTAATAATTAAAGGTGATATTTAATAAATTTAACGCAAATTGTAAGGAATTATTTGTAAAATTTTTTGGTTACCTATGACTGATAAATAGCCGACTATCCAAAACATGTCGATTACTGCTAAACAAGTCCCTCTCTTTTTCATTGGTAGGCATTCGATGATATAAATTCTCAGAATAATATTATTTCCAGCTACTCTATAAACATAAATTCTATGTCAACGACATAATGATCATTCCATTAATAAACGCGCACTTTCATTATCATGCAATTACGAATGCATCAATCAATATTGTGACG
>Ga0157364_1004394_pt1 | contig 14069 bp, 6 predicted proteins | sample AttsexASBM2_FD_111476 | JGI IMG/M metagenome (GOLD analysis project Ga0157364, IMG submission 111476) | Fungus gardens microbial communities from leaf cutter ant in Ribeirão Preto, State of São Paulo, Brazil - Atta sexdens ASBM2 | ecosystem: Host-associated > Fungi > Mycelium > Unclassified ... | reverse complement strand
TTTTGTATTATAAATTTCTTAATTTTTTTCTTAACATAAATTTGAGTGGATAATACTTTTTAAATACTTCCTCTTGTTAGTTTTTAATATTAAATATTTACAAATTTAAAATTAAAATAGGAACATTTACAACAAATTTTGACAATCAGATATCTATTGACAAATAGTGAATTCATTATCTATGGCTTCACAGGAATTTTTATTATAGAAATATTATATATATTATATAAATATAATCTCTCTCTCTCTCTCTCTCTCTCTCTTCTCTCTTCTTTCTTTCACGCGGCAGAATATATAATATATAATAAATTAATAAAATTGAACGAAAATTGCTTAAACATCAATTTTAACATATTTAAGAGTACAAAATTAGTAGCGTAATGTGACATATCAACTGTTTGATTCAAGCGAAATGATAATAATTGTTTCGAAAAAGTTTATTTGATAACATTACAATTTTGTAAATGTGAAAATAATTGATGCTATCCGCAGGGGAACGAAATGACGTTGGTAAGTCGGTCCGACGCCTATAATCCCGGTTTAGGTTAATCTCCGTGAACTTTTAAGGAGGCCGACAGGACAGATACAGGGAAAAAGGCCTTTACATTAAAGATATTACTACTTAATTCCTCATGATGCATGTATGTAATTACTATTCAATCATAAGCGGATTTATAAAAGCTGATTTTCTAAAACGCATAAAGCTATCTCTTCTTGAAGGAATTCTCTTGGAACAAAAGTTTCTCTTCTCTTTCGAGTTCGCAAACTAATTTCAACTTGGACAATTGTATCATTTTTTGTGATTTCTCTCATTGGAGAATTGTTTCTCAATGGCGTTTGATTGTTTATCGAGTTTTAGCGAAGACAAATAAAACAAAGTTCATCGTCTATAAAGTATACTCAAGTCACAGAAAAAAAGTTATTTTACTCTTTTATTAAAGATAACTTTAAAGTATATTTTCATGTAAAGTACGTTCAATTCAATTATTACATTTATTATATATTAGATATTATAATATATATTCATTATATATTGGGTATTAAATTAAACATCTAACTTACCATCGTTACATGTTCTAGTTTGATTAAATCCTAAGTCAGAGTAGACTGTTCAACTCTTGCTCTTTGAGCCGCTTCTGTTCTATCCTTGATCATGGTTTTAGTACGATACGTCAAGTGATCCTGACGCTACAAGTTCTTGCACGTAAGTCTTGATGGTTTAGTGTAATATTAATCGTGCTTTGCGGCGATCAATCATAAGCGTAGACATTTAATGTCTTAATACAAGGGCGATTTACGGACAAAATTTTAATTAAAAAGTTCGAATATTTGTGTTCCTTTCATCCATATAAAATATTAGAAAAAAGAGAATGGGAGACAAATTTAATGGTAATTTAATTTATCAACGATATAACGCTTTGCCTGTCACTTTTAATAAACGCAGATTGTGTTGTGTCTTCGTTAAAAAATCGCGGTAGAGAAATCAAGCAACTTTTTCTTTGCGTTGACAGCGCCTTCAATTAACCTTCGTTAAAGTCGAAAGATCTATCCGTCGCTTCGAAAGTACCGTACACGACAAAATTACCGCATAAATCTCAGCAGATAAGGAGAGAAAAAATAAAAAAAAAAGTAGTATGGCGCAGTTAGGATGGAGAGAGAAGAACCGCTCCTACTAATTACTCTAAATTCTCTTCACGTATTCGCCAGATAACTCATTAGAAAATTAATTCCGAGAGGCTTTTTACAACGCTGTAGCCGTGGTAATATGAAAACTTTTACGGCGTCACATTGGTCCGGCGCAACGCCTTCAATTAACGTTCAAGTCGAAAGAATTACTCGCGCTTTCACGCCTTCAGGGTGACATTATTGAGGTGGGAGCACCAGATTATGGTCGGAACGCGGAACAAGAAACGACGGATATAAACGTAGGGGATGAAAAAGCATCGAGGAAGTAGCGAGTGTGAGAGTCAGTCTGAGTCTCTAGTTTTCGCCACGTTCTCCACTCCACCAGGCAGAGCAGGCGGTTATGCATCCAATTCCATTTCCCATTTCAACTTTTCTCATCTCTAGCGACCCGCTCGCGCGCGGGAGAAGTTAAATACCGTTACCTTAATATTCAATCATTATTTCGATCATTAAAGTAACTCTAGGATGGCAGTGCGACCGAAGACGGGGACGAGCGATAAAGACAAGATTCTTTCCAAAGAATCTTGGTTGAAATTAGGGGAAAAAGAAGATTGTTAACATCACGGCGGGGATGTAAACTCTGCCTACACAATTTGGATTTTGGCTCTCTGTTTTTACTGCCACGGTAAACTTACGAACATTCGTTCTGGGAGCAATGGAAATTGAGAGAAAAAGAGAAAAACCGTTCCATATTGGTCCGCTGTTTTAACCGACTTTAAATATTGGAATTGTAACATAAAGCGTGCACTCCGAAAATTTGTTCGTATTTAAATATATATCTTCTTTGCAATTTAATTGAAATATAATTTTGAAATTAATTGAAATGTAAATTTTTACTCGTACGGCTCTTGCAGGTCAAGGAAAATTATGGATCACAAGTCAATATATGTATGTCCATGAACGAAATTATTGTCAGAAGTTGATGCGCGCTTATCAACGCTGCGATACCGTCGCGCTGTTAATATTCATAAAACGGTCCGGGCGCGGTATTTCATTTCAAATCATTCCAACGCCCGGCGCATAATGAAAATAAAATCTCTTGTTTAAATTTCACCAGAATTATTATTACGAAACGCCGCGCTGTCGCGTCGCGGAAAAATACGGTTGCGGGTTATGACAGACATCTGCGCGCAAATGTCACCGGAAAAAAAAAAGCAGAAGACATTTCTGCGCGAGTTATGCCAGTTTCTATCTTTTCGCCTTTTTTTTTTTATAAAATGAGAAATTTAAAGGTGCGTTTTGCTTCCACAAAAACGAATCAAACTTCGCGAATACTAACGCTGGCGTCGCTGATTCTCGTCTTATGTCTTCCTGTAAAAAGCATCACGTTTCGAAATTCCGCGAATTATTCATCCGAAATTGCACGACATGGTAAAAAAGAGCGCGTCGCCTGCTGTATGCGCCAGCGATGTGGTTTATTTTCCTAAATAAGTCGCAAACACATAACGAGGTAAAACAGGCGGCCTCTCTGCATTTCGCAATTTTATAAATGCCGATTCATGAGGCGTATGTGACTTGAAATTCAACGGAATTGTCTAGCGCTGTGCACAAAAGAAGAACGGCCAATGTAAAAATTGTACTGCTGTACGGAGTGTATTAAAAGTCTCGGACTTTTCGATGATTGTAAACGTTTTGCAAAGTTAATATTTGTAACAAAAATCCAATTATCTTTCTTAAAATTATCTTTCTTGACAATTTTCTAATTTTTTTATTTACTTTACTAAAATAAAATTTGTATCCGTGACCGAGAGAAAATTTGTGTTACTTTTGCAACAATCTGTACGTAAAGTGCACAAATATGGGAAAGAATACTAGGATCCGCGAATTTTTAACTTCTGTAACATTTAGACGCACGTGAGATAAAATCCAATAAGATCTTCGTTATTCGTTTCGATATTGGTGAGCTATAATTTGCTGTTTAGAAATAGCAATTTCTTTTAAATCTGATTGCAATTTTAAATAAAATAATGAAGTTGCTTCCCGACTTACAATTTCCTTTTAGCTCCTAAAGAGAAAGATTCTCTGAAATAGTGATATTTCAGTACTTCCCTAATTTCACGATTACAGATTTTTCTGGTAATATTCGAGCTTAAATTTCTACGAAATTTAAAACATCAATAATCGTAACAGAATTTCTAGAATAAATGATCTGTAACGGACAGTGCACCAGACATATGTCAATTGAGATTGAATGAGATTATCTGTTTCAATAAGCAGTGATCTAATCTGGGAATGCCAATGATGATGAGATGGAAATTTGAAACAATCCACGATAGAATTTAATCAACGATGTCCAATCTTCCCTGTAGCGTAAACTCGTGTCCATCTCGTATTCATAGGTTTATTACGCAAGTTAAACGGCCAAATAAATCTGTCACTTTCGTGCATTTAGAAAATAACAAGTAAAAAGTCATGTACAATAAATACAAATTGCATTGATCAAAATTTCTGAAAATTTTAGTGCATAATTTTAGCTTTATTTGCATCGGATATAGTTATATATCATAGACTACGCAACATTAATAGACACATAGACTAACGCGCAACATTAATGTAAATTAGTTTAGTAGATAATTTCCTTGTATCTAATGATTCGTTATGTCTAGCGAACGGAACTTCGAACATCCAGCTATGAGCACGATGTCGACGTAACGTTACATTTGACCTGGTTTCACTTGAGTCAGAGTTAATTGCGTTTACGTGTAAGCGAGTTGGTCTCTCGATGAACAGCAGACAGCGGTGTCGTTTTTACGTGTCAACGGATACGTCTTAATGTTCTGTAAAATCCGATGGCATTCAATAATGCTCAATTAACTCTCAATATCGAATTTTTATTTATTAAGAGAAATATTAATTTAATCTTTATTCACAAGAGAGAAATATTATTGCAGTTTACTGTCAGTAAGAAATTTTTTAGATCTATTATTAATCACACAGTAAAAAAAAAACTAGAATATATTGATCGCATAAATGTCATCATTCTTACATATCGTACAGAAAGGATGGTTTTGCTAAAATATCTAAAAATTTAGCTAAATACAAATCCGAAAATAATTTTGTTTCAGATCAAAATATTTATGTGGGACATTCTAACTAATTGCTAGAATGTAAACATTTTTTGCAGCATTATATTTGAAATTCTTAACGTAATTATTTTGAGGGTCTAATAAATTTATTTTCAGATCTATATTTAGCTAAATTTTTAGATATTTTAACAAAATCATTCTTTCTGTGTATTTATATAATTTTTGCCGTTTGCGATATCAAGAATTAGAGTTCTAATTAGTGCTGAAAGATTTCGAATAAAATTGGAAAAGATCTCGGTTTTAGATACGTAATGGCGAATCATGATTCATTTTTGTAATACTACTCGCACGGTATGCGCGACAGAATTTCTAATGCAAGCGCAATCCAGAACTGTTTTCGCGACAGATACTGGACCGGAACCGGAAGATGGTATGCACCTCGCCCATTGCGAGCGACCCATCGACATTGGTCTGATATTCTCTGCTCCGGGAGATGGCACGAAACCTATCGGAGCAATTAAACTACCAGCACAGACAGAGGTAGCTGCGACGTCATAGCATAACGGCGACCATTAAGATAACGTGGCCGGGGGTGATTAGCCTGCCTAATTACTGCGAGATGCCGTAGCCCGTCTCGACTATCATCCGCGTCGCTCTTCTCAATGACATGCTCTTCAACATCCGCTAGATATGTCTATCCTATGAATCCGGTCTCTCGCGATGTCCTCGGTCATACCAGAATTGCTAAATATACGGACGTAATTTCGCAAATGAATTGGCGGAAATTTTGATTTGAGATCGGATAAAACTAAAAGTTTATATAAATACTGCTAAGTGTATTCACAGAACGTAAAACAAAGAGATTTCTTCCTTAGCGTCGCGATAGTAAGTCATATCACGATTTCGAGATACTTTCGCGAAAGCGCACAACGAAGAATCGTTTAGCGCGTGCCACGATGCATTTTCTATGATCTTCTGAAAGAGCCGTTGTTAACTTCAGGTATTAAACGTAGGAATATGATAATAGTAGGATGAAGCATTCACTAAGAATATTTCCTTGGCGAGGATTTCAGAGACGTAAAACCTCTGCGTTATTTGCATCAATCCTTTAAAGCGACTGAGATGGAACGGAATCTACGTTGTGAGCAAGAATTACGGTTATATCCTTGCTGGCGCACGTTATTTATATTTTACGCGATTTCATATCCTGGGACGTTGCATTATTCGATATATATTTATCGAGCCAATATTTTTCATAAATGGTCAGTATTTTATAATGATAAACACGAGTATTATATATCTTACATAAACTATAAGCATTGATCAACATTACAAAATGTCAGTAAAAAAATATTTATGTCGGTCATTAAACAAAATATATATATATATATATATATATTATATAAATTATTTATATAATAGGTACTTAAAATTTTCACATATATTTTTAAATATCGACACCATTTCTGTGTATAAATATTTACATGAAGATTTATCAGATACCGAAGAATTTCCCGCGAGCAATGCAAAATCCAAATGACAGCGTACACAATTTTATCAACGATTAATGGCTTTAATCAGCTTACGGGCAATGGCGCGGTAACAACACAATTTATAAATTAGTAGGAATAGAGGCGCCGGCGATTTTTCAATTACAATTTGCCGATTTTATCGCACAACGTCGCTCGTAACTTTTGGATATCGATGCTATCGCGCGGAAACGACTGCAAAGCACAGTTGTCTGCAATTTTGCCGATAGATAGAGACAGGAAACGAGGGAAAGAAGAGGGAGAGAATGTGCGGGAGATTGGAGAGAGGATGGACAAGAGAGAAAATGAGGGAGAGAGCAAAGCCGACAATTCCACGAAATTACGAACAGGTCGGTGGCGGTGGCTACGTCATGCGGCCAATTAATTACACTTTACAATCGGCGACAGTTATTCATTGATAGACGGCCGGTTAATTAATCGAAGTGGGCAAACAATTAGCATCTGGAGCACGGGATCCTATCGGCTTCGACGATAGGAGCCATCGCTCACGTCGCGTCGCTACGGTAATTCGGCACATGGTGTGTAAATTAATTAACCGGAAAAGTCAACCGGTCTGCTGGTTGGCGTAGATGTTCATTTTAACTTCGCCGTTGAACATAGGTCGTTGAGCAATCAATCTCGAGCACTCAATTCGTCTATGTTTCTTTCCTCGGCGAATAAAAGCAAGTTCAAGCTGATTTTCGAAGCTGATCAGCTAACAGGATCGGTCGCGATCGACACTTCCAATCCGTGTACCTTACCTTTTGTTCAACGTGCCGTTGTAAATGTTTACAATTTAATTATATCGAGAGATACCGGAGATTCACAGAAAGATCCTGAAACTAGACAATCGACTGCGCCCTCGCGCCCTCCTAAGACTACAGATAATAATTAATGCTCGCTATATTATCATCGCGCGCCGGAGATAAGTCAGCATTAATTATTGACGATAACGCGGTAAACTAACCCCCGACGGCATTAATTATGCTAATCATTATGCTAATGATTACACGACCAGCACTTAGCCACTTCATGCATGTATGCATGAATCGTCGGCAAGTAACCATACTTAATTGTTTGATCGTATAATCGTTGTCTCTGCCAAGCCGGAGCATAATTGTTACAAAATTCTTCGCAAAGTAATTAGAAGTTAGTCGCGTATAAAGAAACTTTTATAGTGCTTAACGATTTTGTGACGAAAATAAGGAACATATCAGAGACAAAACATTAATGATATTAAAAACATATTGAAATTAAACAATAAATTCTTAAAAAAGTAGACTTTCTTACAAGAAAAAGATTTAATATAAAATTCTACCAAAAAACAATCAAATGATTTGAGTTAGAAATATCGCTATTTTTTATATTTATAACTCTGAAAACAAAACATGTACAACAAAAAAATAAAATATGTTATCAACATATTTTACCGCATATCTGAGATTCGTCCAAATCTGAGAGGGACGATTTCCTTGCGAACGAAATTTTCATTTAATCTCGCATAGGCGGTGTGTTCGCGACAACGGCGGCAAGTTAGAGATAGAGTGAAGCGAGTTGTCGGCAGTCAGAGAGTACACGCGTCAGCAATTCTGCCCTGAATATTTGGTAATTTTAGCGTTTCTCGGATGGACGCGAGACACGCGCGAAGGACAGAAGTCGAGAGAGAAAGAGATAGTCGAGACGCAAAAGAGACAGCGGTCCGGCGAGCTGGGAATGATGTAATTACGTAGTTAGCGGGACCTCACGTAACGGCTTGACATCTGTCTTCTGCCTCGAGAGTCGTTCTAACCGGCATCTGCCGGTGTCGCCCACTTCGTGTTTCAAGGAGCATTTTTCATCCGGCCGGATAGCCGGGCTCCTCGTTATTTCCTGAAAAGATTAGAGAGTGAACGGTTGCCGCGAGAGGGAAAGAAAGATTGGACAGGGTGGCGAGCGAAAGAAGAGGATCAAAAGACTAAGGATCATCGGTCGCGTCGCTCGCTAATTACGTCGCAATCGTCAATAGTATGTCGTACCATGAAGATCGTCCCGTATGGCTTTATTGTGCACATTTATCCCGGATTTTGTCGGACGGTTTATAACCGTAAATTGATTTTCCCAAGCATTTTCCGCCAATTGTTCCGGATTATAGCGAACGGAATTTTCAAGGGATTTCCGCGGTGGAGAGTACCGGCTATACGTTGTCCGGTGGATTATCGATTTCCGGTCCGTGTTATTTGCCCCTCAATACACATAGCTCCAAGATATCTTTGTACTCTCTATTTTCTCATTTTCTTTTTTTAGAAAATTACTGTTTTATTGTATCGACATAAGGACACGAGTACAACGTGAAATTATGGTGGTTCTTTATTCCATGGTCGTGCATAAATCTGCTGGTCGATCGTATCCGAGAACCCGAGTAAAAGCGTTCTCAATGGTCGTTCAATACCTAAATACGATGGGAGCTACGATCGATCGTTTTTCTCTTAGAATGAAGTGCCTCCAGCCAACATTTATCTTCAGAGCCGAGCGGTTAGTGCAAAAATTAGCTTCTCGCCGTAGTAAAGCAAAAAAATAGTGGCAAGGATGTTGGATCTGCATAATCTTGAAGGAGTTCCGTGTCGGTAAGAAGAAAACGGGGAAGAAGAACAGGAGGAGGATGAAGAAGGAGAAACCGGGAGAGAAGAGGCGAAGACGATGATAAAGAAGAAAACCAGACGTGCAAGGACAAAACGAGCGGCGCTGAAGAGGATGGGAACGCCCTAGAAGTCTAATCCACATTCATCAGGCTTATAAAACACCGGGAGAAGCTCCAGGAAGGAGATACCTACCTTACCTTCGTCGGCTGCCACGTACCTTACTCCTCCGACGCGGCGGCGCGGCGAGAATAAACTCTGTCTCTGAACTCCAGTAACATCATTACAGTTGGAGACGAGTTACAAGAAGAAGGGCGCGCAAGGAACGTTCTTTCTCTTTCTCTTTCTCTCTCTGCATTTTCATCGGCATTCATATTAAAGAACCGGTGCGATAACGAACTTTATTTAGGGCAAGCGCAAGCGTCTGGCAGTCTAATCAGCATTCATTCAGCCGATGGCAAAACCGCAGCAAGGAATTTCCCGTAAGATTACATTTCATATTCTCGTTTCAAGGACTCGTGTGATACGTAAATTATGCATCGTTTTATTTCTGTTCCGGCACGCTCATTCTTTTTGAGCCAATAGAGTTCTACCTCTCTTTAAATGAAAATAAAATAAAATAAAATAAAAACATTTTATAAAATGTTCAAATACAATGGATAAATAACAATTCTATCTTGTCTTCACTTGGATACAAAAACATCGTTTTCAATGTATCTTGTCGATCCTTTGCCAGGATGTGCAAAGGACACAAGGCTATTTCGCCCGTCCATTCGCCTTGAGGCGAACATCGTGCGAGATCGTTCTCGTTACGCTTTTGTTCGTGCATTCTTCTTGGCAGTTTGTTTCGCCGACGACCAGTGACACGGAGAGGACAGCTCGTCGAAGCATCGAGCCGGCGCCGCTCGTTCTACCGCTAACTGTACGCGACGCGACGTCACGTAGCAGGATACTTTACGAACGGCGGAAACGGACGGAGGATGGGAACGGACTTGGAGACGAAGCTCGGAATTAGCTGGGCTAGCGACAGTACTTTCCTCGTGATCTCGATGGGGTGGAAACGACTCCTCGGAGGAAGGACGACGACGAAGACGACGACGACGATAGTGCCGGATGCGTCCTGGCGCGGTAGTCAGGTGCCGCGTACGTGACGTCTCTTTTTGCGACACCCTGCATTCGCGCCGAGCAAAAGTTTTCCTTACCAGCCACCGTTGTAGCTGTTTCTCTCTCTCTCTCTCTCTCTCTCTCTCTCTCTCTCTTCCTATCTCTCTTTTCTTCGTCTTATCGATCAGTCTTCGTGAGCTTCATTCCTTGCACGTTGATGCGCTTCCTTTTTCTCTTTATTCCTCACCTCTCTCTCTATCGCAGCCGCGGAGATTAATGTACCTGGAAGACTGTCGCGGACCAAGTTGAATGTCGATGGCGATTATATCGCCGCAAAATCATGAGACTTTTACAAATCGCGGATTCTTGAATTGCAGTTTCTTTTAGCAGTAAGTTCGCTTCAATTTAAAATTTAAATGTATTATATAATATCTATATATATCTATTATATATTATCATACGATATATCGATATATAATGCTAAAAATTATTTATATATTATGATAAAATAAAAATATCAACTTTTACGAATTGAGAAATAATTTGCCTTTTTTCTATACATTCTTACTAATTAAGATATATTTCTACACAGATTCACAATATGGATTTAGTTTAATAGAAGATCTATCAAATTTCCGCGAATTTCTATGCAAAAGAAATCCTTCTTCCAATTTCTTTCATGCTGTTCGTATAACGATTTTTGAGACTCTAAAACGCAACTGAAACCGTGAAACTAAAAGAGACCCCTTTGACCTAGTTACATGAATAAGCGAGTCCTGATCGAAGACAGCGACAGATGTTTTCTGAAAATTCCTGAATTACTCGGCAGAATGCGCGAAAGAAAATTCCACGATTCTCTCGGTCCATTTATTTCGCGATCGTGACTCGATAGCGAACACATTTAACAAGTTTCTCGGCATTCGATTTCGGAGTGATATAAAAATATATATTCTAAATTAAGAATCATTCCGATTCATCGTGCGTATCGTCGCTCTTCATTCGTGACATTTACGGATATATAAGAATTACAATGATCGATATCCAATCGTCAATTCTCTCTCTCTTTCTCTCTCTCTCTCTCTCTCCCTCCTTCTCTCTCCCCCTCTCTCAATAAATCACTACGTTAGACAGGCACTGACGGAAGCAGAGGAAATGCATAGTCCGCGAGAGCGATCGGCTTTTTATCGCCGTTATTTTCCCCAGGCCGGCCTTTAGCTGGGATGGCCTGGGTCATTCTGCCCTCGTCCCGACTACCTCTAGTTCTCCACGACGGCAAAGAAGCATCCACGAACTTGGCGTGGTAATAATTTCCACAAGAAAGTCGGAACTTGGACCATTCTGCTTTCCATTAGGGGAGAGACGCTTTTCCGAAACTTTCTAGTCTTTTTTCCATTAAAAAGGTAAAACAGAGATGGTTGCGTCGTCTGCGTGGAGGAACCAACCAGGAGATCGTACATCGCGTACTAACCAAATTCACCGCAGTTAAAAATTCCCTTGGCTAGCCCCGACCCACGGTATCATCGTTATTAGAACAGTCGCTGGGAGGCGTCGACTGAGTTACGGCGCAATTATGCCGCAGAGTAATACTCGTACGTCAGTCTGAAATGGTCCAGCAGCGGTCCCCTTCGCTTACATACCTCCTCAGAGTGGGTTTTAAATAAATAGTCTGGCTCCGTCGATTCAGTAATGTTCTCATACCGAAATCGCCGAAACACGTGTGTTCATGCGCGCGAATTTTCTTTCTCTTCGTTTCATTTATTTCGGAAACAATAAATTCCGCATGCAATTCGCAATAAACATGCACAACCAAATATATTCAATGACTTTTATTTTAACTCTCCGCCAGCCACATGGAATTTAATTCTTCTATCAGCAATAGGAATCTTCGAGAAACACAGTAATTTTTTTATTGTTCCGGCTTATAAAAATGTAAAAAAATTCTGGTATATTTGTTAAACTTTAACGAGTTTTTATATATAGCAGACGGATATATTTTATCTATTTTTTACAGATTTAAATTTATATCTATCTAAATTCATTCATCAAAATATTGATGGCCCTTAAAATCTTAGGTGGAAAGTTAAGAGTATCTAAAAAAACTAATTATTTTATACTAATTTTAATTATACACACTCTTTTTTTCTCTTGGTATACACACTCGAGTCTCTGGAACTTCATTCATGTTTTTTACCGTAACTTCAATAAAAATGGATATATTTCAATTAATTTTTTTTTCGCTCGATGGAGAATTGATTAAGAAACAAATCCATAATGTGTAAAAGTCGATAGAATTAAGGAGCTTTAAAATATAGGTCCAAAGAAAAAGAAAAATTCAAAAATGCAAAAAGAATCTCGATTTAACAAACTGGGTTTTCTAGAATCTCAGTGTGTATAGCTATAATGTTAATTTTTCATATCTTCAGAGAATTTTTAAAAATAATTTAATACCGCGTTTTAATATAAAACATCTAAAACATAAATTACACAAACATTTTTAAATGCTAAACGCATACTGAAACATTTACAGAATCTCAGAAGGAATATTCCAGAACGCATGAAATTATTTCAAACTATATTTTATTAACAAAAAACTAAAGTTTAAAATAAAGTTTAAAATTGAGCGAAAGTACAATAAATTATAAAAAATAACTATAACATTTTGAATTTTTTACCGTTTCTTTTCGTTTTGTGTACTTATTTAATCGTTAAAAAAAGACATAAACCTGGCAAAAAGTGCACGATGAATAAGTCATCGAACCTTCATATCAAAGTAATGTATCCTAGTAATCGAATGAATTGATCAAAAGTAACGATGCGAGAAAAGGAAGCTTTCACACGCTGAATGATATTGCTTTTTAAACGGTGAATGACTCGCATTCAAAGCTTAGAATTTTCGATTCATTTATTAAAATGAACAGTTACAATAAAAGTCTCTAATGAGAAACCTGACAGGCGTGTCAAGAATTCAATACCACGCAAATGTACAATTTGTAATAATGCAAAAAGGAAACGACTGTATCGCCACTGAGAAATTTAATCCAATTATGGTGGATCATGGAAATGGAACTGACTTTTGCATTCTTTAGAGAATTTACTTGTTCAACAAAGTCGAAGCAGACGTTAACGCCAGATACTACGGAAATCTTGAAATCTATTGTTCTCTCAAACACAATACTTTCTTTTCCTGCAGCCTCATCGGTCTTATTGTTGCAACGTGCGCGAGACTTATCTCATTGTATGTTTCATTTGAGACTATCAACTCGTCGAATGAATCTTCCCGAAGTCGAAGGTGTAACCAATTTAAACTTTCCGAGTTGCAGCAACGGGTATTGTCTATATATTCCGCTACATCGAGAACTTTTTCAATTTCCAAACCGACTTGTAATAAAGTAGTCATACACATTCTTCTTAACGAAGTTCTTCGTTTTAAGAGAATAGCATCTACGAGTACTCGAATTCTGTTCTACGAAATAATACAGATATAATCAGTACATTATTTCAGCAAGACATATGTTAGAGAGAAAAAGATAATCAAGAAACCAGTGTAAGAAGGCGCGAATCATCCTTTACGGCGAGTTGAAACATCTACTCATTACTTCACCGCGTAACGAGCTCCCAAAGTCGACATAAGAGAAATCCTTGTTGGAAACTAGACGCCTACAGGGACTACATCTAAGTTTTACTGCGAAAAGTTCCCGCAGGCGAGCGAGCGCCACATAGAATGACGAAGAAGCGAGGCTTGTACGCTCACGGCAAGTTGTTATCGCTATCACGGCTAGATAACTCTCCGAAGTGCATTCGAGTGATCTTCGTAGAGAATCGCGACGCGGTCTCCGACGCGACGCTGAATCCGCCTAGCCACTCGCTGGCAGTGATCCATCACGCGACACCCCGCCGTGTTTAGATAAAGTCCTTCTCCCAGACTTCTAGGTTTCTTCTTCTGTCTAGACACTAACTCTTTTCTCGTTTTAACATTTTCTCGCTATTTGTTCTAGACTCTGCCGAGCGAAGAACGATGACGAAGATCACGAGTTTCTGATGAGCTAACAGTATCACGTGACTAAGATAAAAACTACGAAAGATCGATGAAACGAATTGTAAAATATCTG
>Ga0157364_1004393_pt1 | contig 14069 bp, 4 predicted proteins | sample AttsexASBM2_FD_111476 | JGI IMG/M metagenome (GOLD analysis project Ga0157364, IMG submission 111476) | Fungus gardens microbial communities from leaf cutter ant in Ribeirão Preto, State of São Paulo, Brazil - Atta sexdens ASBM2 | ecosystem: Host-associated > Fungi > Mycelium > Unclassified ... | reverse complement strand
TTTTCACTTCAATTTTCATGAAATTTATTTGTTAGCTAAGATACATACGTTACGTAAATATCTTATGAAAATGGATTCGATAATTATAACGTAGTCTAATTTTAACTTGTTATTTTTTTTTCTATTATAACACTATAAATATGTCACAACCAATAATTCTATATTTACTGCCTTTTGCTTCTTGCGCGTATTTCGACATGCGAAGACTCAACAGCGTCATGATGTAGCCGATGCACTCTCTTATGCATGCGAAATCGATTAGAAGGAGCAGCAGATTTATATCGGCTAGTCGATTTTCGCAAGAGCATCGTATAGATGTATGTTAATTCGAGTGATGCTATATACACAAATCTCATCAGTGTGGCAGAATATTTCATGTTAGTCGATCGGATAAACACTTCTCAAATGGAGAATGTATCAGCATGAAAGAGAGCTATAGATGGGCAACCTGCATCTTCAAATTATAAGATGCGGTTGTACATGTAATTTGTAGTGTTTGGAAAAACACATTGATAATATTTCTAAACAAACATATTTATAATAAAATATAAGAATAAATAAGAGTGTCTGAAAAACAATAATTGAAACAATTTTTAATTATTAAGTTTGATCTATTAATTTTAAAAACTATTGAAAAATAAGCATTATTATGATAATAATTGTAAAATTCGATTCTTTTAACAATCGATTTCTTATATATTTTTTTCAATTAAAAGGAGTTGACTTAATGTTAATATAAAGTGATATTACAATAAGAATTTCTGGTATATTGTAACGCAATTCCATCTAATTTGAATTTTCAAATCTTCATATACCCATTATGTAATTTGATGGAAAGCAAAAGAAAAAGTTCATATTTTCAAAAATTTTATTGATTTAGCAAGGATAAATTTACATGCGAGGGCATTTCAGTACCTAAAATACGCATGATGGGTCGGCAAATTTGCGCGTAGATGTCGACATAGTCACGGCAACATGTCCAATTATCTCGATATGTTAAAACGTCTTACGTAGATACAGTACCTAACTACTTACATTTTCAGATATTTTAACAGTGGACTGCCCTTCGGACAAGTCCAACGAGTTTGTACAGCGTGTACGCGCGCACGAATGCGTGCGGGAGTACCTTACGATATGAGCGAGAGCTCGCTCTCTCGCATGTGTACTTTCGCGTTGTGTGCTTAGGTTTCGTGGAGTGGAAGCGTGTTTGACTATTTCTAGAGAGCTGACAGAGAAAACAAAAGTGCAGATAGAATCGGGCGTGGGCACGACGAGTTCTCGCGCTGAGTAGATGTCAATTAAAGCAACGAATGGCCGCGATACCGCGGTGTTATACCCGGCCGATAGAGGCAACGAGCGTATTAATTTATGTCTGATAACTCGGTTTGCATCGCGTCCGAATATAATCGTTCACGCTCATCCGCATATAAAGCCCACGCTAACCAGCCCAGCGTCGCTTTATCGTCGACATCGTCCACGAGTTCTCTTCGCACGAGTGCAATTGCCTGAAAGATTTGAACGCGCCGATGATCGACAATTGTCGAGATATGACTGCTAATCGTGTATTTGAGCTATCCTGCGAATTTATCGCCGCGATAACTGTTCGTTAATCGCGTGACGGGTGAATTGAGTGACAGCACGTTCAAAGGATCTAGTAATCTAGCTCGATTAAACTCAGCATGCCATCAAGTCAAGTTGTATCTTTTCAGGAAACCTTTTCTTGTTGTATTCTTACTTTTCTTGTCTAAGGAGCATTTTAATTTCTCGAAAACAACCGTTAAAGATATTGTTTTTAAAAAGAAAGAAATTAATGTGTATTCTCTTTAGCTTTCCCACTCGATAAATCCGTGAACGTAATATTTAATCAAGTCTACAAATTAAAAATCGAAATGATTCTTCGAGTATTCTTAATATCACTCTATTCGATTAAATCAAAGAGTAACTAAAAGGTAAAAGACTGTCGGAGATTCAAAAGGAGAAGTGCAAATGAGTTCTTTCTTTTTAATGACACAAATCGACAAAAATATCGTTTTACTTTTATTATTCATTGAATATCAAGAAAGATATTCTTTAAAACTTTTATAATGAATTTTTTACTCTGAAAAGTGAAATCTCTTAAAGATTGAAAATTGAGTTCACTCTTTTTCAAGAGAGGCTCAAATTTCACTCTTTAGAGTGAGATTCTACTCCAAAGAATTTAGAGAATAAAATGTTTATGTCGACTGACGTCACTAAAGAAAAAGCACGGTATATATGTTTGCGAAATGTCACTTCAATTAAATGACTAATTTCGAGAGCATGGTGTGTTTTGTCACTATCGTGTTGCTTGCATTGTTGCAAGATTTATGAGTCGCGGTAAGACGGTGAGTTTTCATTCCGAATCACACGATGGATTAAATCGTACGGATTTATGTCGTATCCTCGCTATACTTATCGTTATGCATGAGGATGGTAAACGTAATCTCTATGAAATTGCGTTGTGCCACGTGCGATTACATTATCACCCAATTAATATGACGTTAATGCGATTCGAAGGGCGCGCGAAAGATGTGAGCACGTGTGCGTGACGTAATATTGGACATAATTAATAACTGTAATGTCGATGCGTGCGATGATCATTTATCTAATTGCTCGTAAGAGAGAAAACACAGTTTGAATATTCCAATAACTGACGATAGATATTCTTGAAACCAAATATGGGTTAATTAAATATGTAACGTTGTGGAAAATATTAGCTTATGATAATTATAGATTTTAAAATAATATCAATTGTTAATGCAAGATCAAAAAAAAAATAAAATATCAAATTACGATTTATTTTTTAATATCTTATATGTAATTTGTTATTAAATATCACTTACTCAAACTCAAATAAGTTGTTGCCTGTAGTTAAATATTTTCTTATTTGACTTCTATGTGCTGTGTAGACACTTATGAAATTGCTAGATTTCGCTAGATTTCACGGATCACGTCCGAGTTCCCATAAAAGCACCTTTATCCGCATTTTCGGATCGTTGATAGAAAGTGAAGAAATTGTGAACTCTTAAAAATTCTTCGCATCGCGGTGACTTCCGCGGTACGTTGAATCCTATATTTTCTCGGCGAAGAGCGAAAAGGAAGAGAAAAAGCAAAAGAAAAAGAGAAAAACAAAAAGGAAATGGTGGTACATGAGAAGAGAGATGAGAAGGGAGGCGAAGGACCGCCCGGCGGTTGTTTTAATGAGAGTTAAAGCTCGAGAGTAAATGTCGAATAAATCATTTCGCCGAGGCGCTAAAGTGCATCCATCGGTCCAAGGGGGAGGTGCATCGTCGGACAACCCTCTTTATCTGTACATCGGCGACACGTGCGTAGATATAGAGACGATGCGTTAGTCTGTGTGCATACCCGGTCCCCGGGTATAATAAAATACAGAAAAACGAGCGACGAATGTGAAAGGAGGCGAGCGGATGTTTTTTGAGCGATTTTTTTTTATTTTCGTGTCCGTGCATCGCGATTAATATGCGTCCATCGTGCCGACGAACTCGTGAAAAACGTCGTTTCCCCGCTCCTTCCGCGACATGGGGTTCATGATGACGTGTGCCCGATGCGCGACGTGTGCATTACGCAGCCACGATAAAATTGCATACCGGAGTATTTCACCTCGTTCTTCGTTATGCGTATGTGTTTTCAAACGAGGACAATTAACATGCGCGCCGTATGACTCCGCTCCTTTTCGGAATATTTCCAAATGCTTTCGCCGATTCCCGCTCGTTGGGATTTCGCGCGAGGAATTTATCCGATACACGAAAATGTTATGCAAAAGTGCGATTGGAATCGTAAAGGAAAGCGAGAAATTTGGTGTCGAGAACACAACTTTCAACAACAGAAGAATTCTTATACCTCCACGGAAAGAATAATTTTGTTGAAGTATAAAAATTCAGCCAGATACTGATCTGAAAATAATTTTGCTGGACCATCAAAATAATTACGTAAGCAACTGAAGCATAATGAGCGATGTTGCAAAAAGTTTTAACATTCCAGCAGTTGTATGAGCGTTCTATATAATTATTTTGATGGTCCAACAAAATTATTTTCAGATCTGCATCTACTAAATTTATTAGATATTTCTGCAAAACCGTTCATTCCATACTGAACAAAATTCCTATATATTTGAAAATAAACGAGTCAGAAGATTTAAATCATATCAATTCTGATTGTATTAATTAGAATTATAATAAATTTAATCACAAAATTCTAATTTATCCATTTTCAACCAGAATTCTAATTAATGCAAAAAGACCCTTTTTCAATACATGTTTTTATACAAAGTGTTCCAAAAATTCACGATACTATAGCAAGAAAGTTCTTAAAAAAGTTATTTGTAAATTTTTATTTTGAGCAATTTTTGAGATAATAAAGATTTATATATATAAATATGTTTAATTACAGATTATGTTTAGTGTTAAAATAATATTAATATTAATGATAAATCTATGAATGATATATCCTATATATATATAGGATAACTAATTCACAAAAATCTATAGGATTTTTCGTTTATATGTACTACTTCACTTGAGAGGAATACGTCTTTAATTCGGCCACTTCGACTCGACTGTTTCGATTTGACGCGTGTTTATGTCACATCGCATCTGCTGCGAGTCATAACACGCGCGACGTACGGACGGACAGCGTAACGGGCCGTCCGTTAATTGGCAAACGCGGATGATCGATGCGTAACGTTACTCGACCGCGCGACTGTCCCCTGTCCTCACCCTGTGTGCACGCGTGGATGCGCGACGTGCGATGCAACCAACCCCTTCCGCTTCGCAATTCCGCGCGCACGCGGTACGATCCGCTCGCGAGTTATTGCTTTCATTAGCCGAACAATGAAACCAATTTGTGACGTGGTCTGCACCCCTCCTGCTTTCTGCTCCACATGTTCTGTCTTTCTCTCCCTGTCTCGCTCTCTTTACATCTCTCTGTATTTCTCTCTCTCTCTCTCTCTCTCTCCCTTCCTCCCTCCCTCTCCCCTTTCTTTGTCTTTACTTATCTTATCTGATATCGAGACGAGAGACGACGTTGACAGGTTGTCTCTGTCTTTCATTGTTCAATGCGAGATGAGGATGCATCGGGATGAGGATTCTGTCTCGTACAATCACTCTCAAGAGATTTTGATTTAAGAGGGTGCGCGTACACGTAAAATCAAAGTCTTGTTTTGTTTTCATAGTGTGTGATTGGTTCTCACCGGCGCGTGTCGAGGTGCCTGCTCTTCAAACGAGATCGATATAGCGTAGTAGACCACCGTTTGTCTTCTTTCCGAGACTGTTTGTCATATCAATTTTCCGTGCGCTCGAGTAGACATTGATAAATCAAATCTTAAACGAAATCTCCACTGAGCTAAATTTCGAGTTATTTTATAAACAAAGACTGATAACAAGTTAATATTGTTTTTACAATATTATTTTTGTCAACGCTTTGTAATTAATTATTTAATATATGTTACATAATATACATAATATTTGTTTGTTTCTCTGTTTATCAGATCCGTAAACTATTCGAGTATACGTATATAATATATATTATGCAGTTCTTTAAATATTCGTTTGTTGCAAAATATATTTCAGGCATTGGTTTAATATCTGTTCATCATTTTCGCTCTACTTATTTGCTGTAATCGTAGTTATACGTCGTTCGCCTACTCTCCCATCGTTTCTATCGGCTTTAAAATCAATATTGCTACCTATAGAATTCAAGATTCATGCTGACTCGACGGTTTCAATATATCAATAGTACTTCTTGTTATGCACGCGTTGGATAACCGTCTTTCCCTCCCTCTTTCCCTCTCCTCTTTCTCCCTTCCTCCCTCTCTGTCTTTCCCTCCTTCTCTCTCCTTATTTCCTACGATTTAATATTTGCTTAGATATTGCATATCGTTTATTTTTATGTGTGATATATTTGTTATATATCACACATAAAAATCCTCTGAAACATACTTCTTTATGTCTTCAAAGCATTTTCTTCGACATTACCATTTCTTCATACCATTTCTAATACGGTCTTTATATACGCAATCAACAATATTGGTCTCTTTTCGCGCGCATTCTCTTTCTCTCTTGTATCTCTTCTTGCTTTCCTAAAACATGGGTGAATCGAGATTATGTTTGTTTTCTCATTTGCTAGCGAGATTCCATTTGGCTAATGAATACGAAACGTGATACGCGCTCGGCGATTGATTATTCCGTAATTGCGCCCGAACTGGTGGGCAGTAATCTGAGCTCGGCACATTTCGAACTGTAATTTTCCGTTTTGCAATTACGGCAAATTATCCGTCTAGTGAAACCGTACGCTCGATACGTGTGTATCCTTTATGCGATTTCGTTACGACGGATATGTGAGACTGACTGCGTGTGCTCCCCCAAGCGTGAAAATGGCGATCCTGCCGGTGGTGCGGAATCGATGCGACGAGTGCAACAAAGGTAACCCGCGATATTTAGTCATGCGTTTATGCCATTCATGTTTCTCTCGATTCCTCTGTATTCTCACATAACAATTCTAACCGCACTCTAAGCAAATAAGAACGTTCAACTTTTTCTAGTCTCTTTTTAACTTGCTGAAAAACAAATGAAGATATTTTACGAATTGTCAATATTAATTTTCAATAGGTATGGACAGTAGTTTTCATAACACATGTATTTTTTTAGAGTTGAAAATATTTTACATCTTTTCTTTGAGGCGACAACCCATTTAACTGGGTATTGTCAATACTTAAGAAAATCCTTAGAAATCCTATTGTACATTAGAAGCTTTTTAAGCGATTTTATAAAACTGATGTAAAACACAAAGGATGTATATTTTATTATAAAAATAAATAAAAGTAAGTATTAAGTAAAGTATTAAAAAATATGAGAACCAAAATTATTAAAGTATCCTCGATTAATTACAATTCATAATGCAATTTATAATACAATATTACGGGTGGTACAGTCCGATTACAATTAAGCATCCACGCAACCTTTGTAACACATGGTTATTATCGGGGAATTTATTAATCGTCATTACACGCAAGCGCTACAAGGAATCACCCTAATCGTCCGACAACGAAGCGTAACCACCGGCGCGCGAAACGTGAATCTCTGACCTCACGATGAAGTTTATTGCCCAGCCGGGCAATAAAGTTTTTATTTCGTATCTTTCTGTTGACCATATTGCGGTAGATCATGTACTTATGCCTCGTATGCGCAGGAAACAGGTGTCTGCATGTGTAGGTGTGAAGGACGGCTGAGAGTAGTCGAGGATTCCCTCGGGGTAAAACCGAAGGATGAGCAAGTATATTAGATCGCGTGGTTTAATATGTTACGGGAACATGGTATTTATTAGTGGTATTTATACGTGAAACGCTCGCCAAATACGCAGTGTATACAGAAAATTCTCATCAAATTTTAGTCAATTTTTTTATATCGTTTGTGTGATGAAGCTAAAATCTTTTCCAATAAATTTAAAAATGATAAAATATTTTAACTATAATACCGAACGTTAAATGTAGCAGAAAAGAAATCAGGTCAATCTTCTTAATTCGCCAGAGATAATAAAATCACCCTATCATTTTCTGCGACTGAGGCTCGCAAACTTGTGTTTTGTTGCCGTTTCGAATACAATGATGTAATGAGCTTTCACGCGCCTAGCTTTATTGGCCAAACAGTAATAAAGCTTTTATTTCGCGAGTTGTGCACAGGTGCCGACGCGCGGGACTTCGAAAGCAATCTAGGATCCCCGTGGGATGGGACTGCCGAAGGATGAGTGAGTATATTAGACCGCAGGGTCTAATACGTTATAAGCCGTATGTATTTACTTGCGTTCCCTTTCCCTATATACTATGTGCAGCGTGTTATCCTGCGGGAGCTCTCCTAGTCGTGGTCGAATCTTGATCGAATTGTAATTCGGATAAATCTACTCGCTTCCCAACGTTTTAGATGTTACTTGCTGGAAATTGTGAAATTTTGTCAGAAAAGGATTTTATCAGAAAAGGATTTTTGATCGATTATCTTTTAATAGCCTTCAAAAACGTTAGGTATATTTTTACACACTTGGAAGATGTAGGTTTTCTAAAGTAAAGGATCTCCTTGAAAGGCATTGAAGCGTCTCTCGACGGGAGAAGTCAAAGGTTGAGTGAGGATATTAGATCGCTGAATTCGCCATGGTACATGGCAGAATGCAAATGTGTGTATACGGATGTAAGTGAATGTGTGTACTGCCAAATATGGCAGTACGACCGCGTGTTTACATGAGTCTGCGTAATATACGTACGGTTGGAATTAATTAAATCTGATTTCAGGCAATATTCGGGAAACTGATCTATCTTATCGTTACAACATTTGCAACACATGTAAACTGTAAAGTAAGATATATATTATATAAACAATATTGACGTGCAAATTTTCTTTAAAGCCACCAAAATTATCATGATTATTTATAAAAAATTACATGCCACCAGTTTAATAAAAAAAAATAAGAAGATTATCTCTTCTTATCTCTTTTTTCGTAACATTTCAACGATAATGCGCTACTTTAATACAGGCATGACGGCAGAGAAAATATAAAATGAAAGAATCAATCAATTTTAAATTTCAATTTTCAAAGTAGCTGAACTTTTTGTATTTTGTGTGTGTGTGTGTGTGTGTGTGTGTGTGTGTGTGTGTGTGTGTGTGTGTGTGTGTGATAGTTTTATTTTAAAAAGTGTACTATATAATGCATACATAAAAAACAACGAAATACAATATGCATACATACATACATAAAAATATTTTTGGGTTAAATATAAATCCACGAAAAAAATTCAACGCCGCAAAATATAAATACAAATGTATGCATGTCGGAAAATATTATACTGTTTCGTTCATAAAATATTTTTTAGCAATTTTCCAATTAATTCTAGAAATACATCAAAAAGAAGATACGAAAGAAACTTTTTGACCAAAAGAAAACGTGCCTATAAAAAGAATTTAATGGTATATTTCTCGCTCTCCCCCCTCTCTCTCTCTCTCTCTCTCTCTCTCTCTCTCTCTCTCTCTCTCCCTCGATTGCGTGCTGCTCATGACATGCTCAATGTGGAAAAGAAATGAAGGTTGTCCGAAAGGAATCGGCAATCGCGAGAAAGGGAGGAGTCAAAGGATGAGTGAGTATATTAGATCGCAGGTTCTAATATGTTATAACACATACATACACGCGTCCCATGTTTGTCCTCCTTCCTACGCAACTAGGTGCACATACGCCAAGCTACATACATAGCATTTACTGCACACACGTACAGCCGATCGGTGTGGTGGATTAATATATACACGTGGTACATACTCGGGATAATAAATATCCTTCGTCCGAGTCAGCATCGGCTCGCTTGATCTTCCATAGCCGCTCGTAAAGCTCCCTTGGGGGTGGGCCATAAAATTTGTCGGGTATTTGAAATATCTCAAGTCCTCCCCCGAAAACTCTTTTCGACCAAGGATTCTCTTCTTGTGGTGTAAAAATTTCGTGCGCAAATCTGCGCTGAATTCCATGTCACTTTCCCGATGTGCAATGATGTGATAATAATGTGCACAGTTGGCATTTCATATCCGCGCATTAAAATTCTTTTAATATCCGGATTTTTGGATTAATTTTAGAGAAAAAATTTTGAAGCGTTAAACAAATTATATCATTTATTTATATGTGTAAATTGAAAAATGGAAGGAATTTTGTACAATTTAGGTTATAAAGGTATTAGATTAAAAAGATTAAATAAAGCTTATTCTTTAATCGTAAGAATTTCGATTTAATTATTAATTATAAAGATAAATTTAATGTTAAAGATGTAATAAGAAAAATGTAATATAGTAAATTAAATTATCATTGAAGAAAAATCGAACTAATATCAATCAGCTGATCTGTAAATAAGAAAAAGAAATCTGAAACGCCCTGAAATTTCCTATATTGGAAATACGAAGGCTCCTTTGATCCTCCGAGAATCGTGACAATCAAAGAAACTCTTACGGAAGTTCGAATAGCAGCGCGCGAAGAAATACTCTTGGGAAAATTGTGGATAACTTATAGTTTTTTTTATAACAATATCGTTTAGCTTTCCCTTGGAGGATATTGATACATAGGAAGGGAACGAAATCGGAGTAAATAATTTGAGAAGTTGCTCGTATAAAAAAGAAACATAAAAGTACAATAAATAACTTTTTTTCGAGATATATGAGATATATTTTCTTTATATCATTTATTTTATGTACGTAATGGAGATTACAAGAAAAATGTATATGTTCAATTTATATCAAATTGATAAAAAATTTTATTTAATAATTTTTTTTATAAGTTACAATATGTCGCATTTCTATATTTGCATTTATAAATTGATAATAGTATAACTTATGCATCCACAAAAATGAAAAATTCTTAATTTTATGATATTAATTATGTACGTTTTTATACAAAGAATTGCTTAATATATGCACGGAAAGAACAATTTTGCTAAAGTATCTAAAAGTTTCGCCAGATACAGTCTGGAAATTTTGTTAGCTTATCAAAATAATTATGTAAGACGCTTAAAATGCAGGTTCCTAAAATGTCAAAACATTTTGCAGAATTGCTCATCATGCTTAAGTTTTCTACATAATTATTTTAATGGTTCAACTAAACTATTTTCAGTATCCATCTAAATTTTTAGATATTTTAGCAAAATTGCTCTTTCTGTGTAATCATCGTTTTAGAGAAGATATGTTCGATCGTTAATGGTTCCTGTATAGAAACGAATGGGTGGCTTTCCTTTCGAGATATCACCTCGAGAAGCGAATGTAAACCCGATGCTCGTTCACTTTCCCTCATCGAGACGAGAAGTGGCCGCAGGGGTGAAATCAGAATGCGTGCGTAAGGGCGATCGCACCGGGAAATTAGCGAAAACGGCGCGCAAGCTACTCGCAGAACGGGACGGAGGTATAGAAAGGGGCGTTCTGACGAGAGCGCATATTTGTCCCCGGGGGGTACTTACGATGGGGAGACTGGCAAATTTTGACCCTCCCAGTTACTCGATTCGCTCAGCTATGAGATCCTGAACTACCACGCCCGAGAACATCGGACCGAGCCGTGATTTCGATAGACTGGGAAGAGCGATGGACGATTACGTGATCGGATTACGTGGACGCTCTGTACTCGGTTACATCGTCGACCAAGGTACACGACCGGAAGGTACGTGATGGAAGGAAGTCAAACGTCGCCGCCACCATCGTCGTGCGACGTGTGTGGAAAGGAGAGGACGAATAGATGTTTTGGAAAGCAAGCCTCTTCCAGAAGAGGCGTTCAAAAATTTGATAGAAACTTTCTCAGTAAAATATTTTATATTTTATAAATATATGCAGAATAAAAGAAGAAAAAAAAATAATAGGATTTAAAATCAAGAATCGTATGTTTTTCGTTTACATATAATTCTTTTTATTTTATATAGAAAAAAACAATTTTCTTTCGAATTTTCTCTAATTTAACTGAAAATTCTATAAGAAATTAACATTCCTGTGTAATTATTTTTTTGCTTATACAAAATCATGGAAGACCATAAGAATTATAGGGACGAGCTAATAATTCTAATAATGTTATCTCGACGGATTATCGGTTCAGCATCCGGTAACTCTAATCGCGACAAATCTGTCGGTCCGACGTCCCCACTTCTGCTTCCGCCAGATTATTATCTCATTTCGTTAGCTAGCGGCGCTTCATTATTGCCGGTAATAAATCAGTCATTCCTGTCGGATCGATCGTCATCGAATTTCGATTGCCGCCGATCAACTACCTGCTTCTTCTAATTTTATTAGACGCCACAGGCTAACATCCTTTTCCCTCCGGTATAATTTTCTGAAGAAATGAAAAACTTTTTAATGAGAGAATAAACAACCGATAGAGAATTCAATGTTTTATGTTTAATTTTAAGAATACTTTTTCATTTTATTGAAAATAAATAATTAATAAATGATTTCAAAAAAGTATTTAAAATCCATTATATACTATATCTAATTAAATATTATTAAAAAATAGAGTAAATCTAATTTTTCTGTTATTTAAAAATATTCATCACATGCAGGTAATAGTATAATTAATTGCAGAATTGGTATCATAATTGTTAATATCTTCGTCACGTTACGAATTATCCATAATTGATGTTTGTATTAAAGTACGTAATACGCATCTCATAAATAATAATATCCTATTCATATTAAATAAATCTATCTCCCATAAATTATTTTACATAAATCGATAATTTGCGCACTCATCTGTTTCTCACAGAACATCTCGTCGCGTATTTTTTCCCGTGTTTTTTAAATAGATCAAGAAGGACACTTTAACACAGTTCGCTATGATATCGAATAAAAAAAATGACGGCTGTCAATAATTCCTATTGCTTTTATTTAACGAATCGCTGAAATTTGCGCAGAATTTATGCTACAGATTCTTTCGCAGAACACATGTTTCATATACGCTACGTGATAGCGAACATCATATTAGGTATCGCGATCATGTATAGGTGTTTGTATTAGTAAACACAAACCACGAGTAACGTATGATGCCCGTAAATTTATCGAAGCGTTTGCATCGTAAATTTTCAGAGTAAACGCGGTCCATCATCTCGATCTGGCTTGCACGCAAATGCGGGCGCTTATGGTCGCAATTCGCACCTACCAATTGGATGGAAACTCGAGAGACAAACTGCCTTGACTGCAATCAAGGTATGTGCTCCTGCCATCAAATAATGTATTTACCACTTTGTAATGTCGTTATTAGTCCCTGCTATAGCGTGTTGATTTTATAATAATTGACTGCATATATCAAGAATTATTATTACGTTACGCGGAAACCAAATGTGTTTTCATAAAATCGTCAAGTTATAATTTGCCGCTTATTTAAGAATTTAAAGAATTTATCACGCAGAAATATGGAAATTTACAATTGTTAAAAAATTGTAAAAAGATATTTGTAATTTTTAACTCAAGTATACCATATTTCAAAATCTGGCAATGCAACATTTCAATAGCATAGTTACGTAAAACTCTATAAATTTATTGAATCAAATATAAATTATGAACATTTTCTGCAAAAATCAATATTTTTTATTATTACTTGTAGATATTTTCTATCAAAAATAAATTATCTTTAAATTATTTGATGATAAATTTACGGGCGTCGTTAAAGATACATTAATTCACATTCTAATCGTGTGTTATTCACGATTCGTTAGAAATACATTTTATGATTACAACAGATATATACGTGACATTTTCGAGACATGAAACATGCAATGAAGAATATTTTACAATGAAAATTAATTTATTTGCATTGTATTCATAAATCGGTGGTAAATGATGGAAATTCATTTCTCTTCGCTGAATTAATTTGGGCGCGGCCGGGGAACTTTCGACGGAATAACTTTTAGCTGCGTAAGAAGCATAAACCACGAGATATAGAAGCGAGATGTAAAATCTGTTTGCATTATATCATCTCGGAGATAGGTATGGGTCCGATCGGTTGTTATGAGTTTTGCGAGCCCTTCTCCTACATGAACGACTGGTCGTTACCCGAGTAGTTATGCTCGAGTGTGTTGGCTGCGTTTACACAGTAAATATATCAATGAATTTACGATGCGCCCTGATCCCTAATGGCCCCACAAACAGATCTTCGTCGGGGAATGCGCTTTCGTTCCAAGCTTTCGTTCTCATCATACGGTGATGGCGCGTATTCAAGTCTCATCTCCGAATGTCGGATGCCAGATTACGGTAAACGATCGAGTAACATCGAACGGAAGCTCATTTCTCATTCGATCGACACGGGATCGAACATTTCCATTGCTTGGATCTGGTTTTCGATTGAGCGCAGTGGACATTTCATCTGCGCAGACGATGCGGAAAATTCGGGAAGCGATTTCGGTCGGCTGAGCGAAACAAGAGTGTGTTTTAATTGGACGGATTCGAATATATATATATATATATATATATATATATATATGAGCAATTTTATATACACTCAAATTGACACATATAGCCCCCACGCTCACGCGTGAGTGACAAAGATAT
>Ga0157364_1004392_pt1 | contig 14070 bp, 4 predicted proteins | sample AttsexASBM2_FD_111476 | JGI IMG/M metagenome (GOLD analysis project Ga0157364, IMG submission 111476) | Fungus gardens microbial communities from leaf cutter ant in Ribeirão Preto, State of São Paulo, Brazil - Atta sexdens ASBM2 | ecosystem: Host-associated > Fungi > Mycelium > Unclassified ... | reverse complement strand
TGTGTGTGTGTGTGTGTGTGTGTGTGTGTGTGTGTGTGTGTGTGTGTGTGTGTGTGTGTGTGCATTCAATACTATTAATTTTACAAAAAAACTGCAAGCATAAAAATCATTAATTTTCTTCTCATAGAATTCTAAGAATTTTTTCGGAATTTTTAATATTGCATTTTCTTTTTAACAACTTGAGAAAATATGATATTAAAAAATTCTGAAAAATTTATCAGAACTTCATGAGAAGAAAATAAATGATTTTTGTCTCTTGTAGCTTTTTTATAAAATATTTGAATAAAAAATTATTCAAGACCAATATTTAGCAATTTTTAATAATTAATGTCTTATTAAGTATTGCGAAAATTGCAAAATGGTAGAGGACTTTTCGACTCAGTTTAGTCCGCTCTATCTACACAAAAGCGATTGGCAAAAACTTTCGTACCCTGTATATCAACAAAAAATATCGATTATGTCACAAAAGTTTCATAAAAAATCTTAAAAAATTTCCCTACTCGGCTATTTTGATGCAACTATCGCTTTCGGTATTTCATAATGACGACATGACGTTTATATTACGCTTATCTACTGATTGCGATAGAACATACGACATCATCCGGAATTGATTTTTTTAAATAATTCTAAACAACAAGTTTTGAAAATCTTGGCGTATTTACGATATCTGTGCATACATACGTAGCTTTCTAAATAGTTTCTATACAATAAAAAGATTGTATAATTCTATACAATAAAAAAATTTATGTATTTGTGTTGGAAACATTCACGTTCTTGTTAAAATTTTGTGAATTTTTAATATATAACATATTTGAGTTAATTTAACATAATGTGATTATGTTAAAGATTTTTTGTGAAATTGATATTCAATGTTTCTTAGTGTCAAAATGACATAATTTATAAGTAAGTGAACAAGTAACACAAAAATAATGTGTTTTGAAACATAAATTCTGAGATAAATGAATAAAATATTAATTTAACATATCATATCTAAATTTAATTTTCTGAAAAAAATATATGCTCTCACGATTTTTTTACGAACTGTCGATGTTATCTTTCTTTGTATTTATTTTCTTACATGATATTTATGTTTCTTCTAACATATTCATCTTGTGATTAAAATTAACTCAAAAATTTGAATGGATTGTTTGGGTCGATCGATTCGTCATGCGATTTATGTTAAATTCAACACATTTTTTGTACAACTGTTACATGATGCAGAAGGCAAAGAATATTTCAGATTGTTACCAATATAATCTGAACAATTGCGTGTATAACTGTATGAATCGATCAGCTATCGACTCTCGAACGATTACTAGTCAATATGATTCAGAATTGATCGATAGTGATTTTATTATATAAACATTGTGAATGTATCGGATGTTCCATGCTACGCGCATTACGCATCGTTTATTTTTGTTGTTCATCAAATGATAAAACGATACATCATGTACTTCATGCATAATTTGGAACGCATCCTATATGAAAGTAGAATATTCTTTTATGCAATATATTTTTATTCTAGCAATGTTACTTATGAGAGATTTGGATACGTTTTGGCTAACTTTTAATGTATATTACAACATAAACAAATTCAGATGTTAAAGATTTATATTTTTCTAATACTCTGGCAAAAAATAAAAATCAGAAGGTAAGTTAAGGGAAAAATAATAGAAACGTAAGCAAAGCTTCTAACAAGAAAAGTTACATTTTCATTAATATATATATTATTATACGTTTTCAATGAATTGAAATTTGGAAGTTGAAAATATTTTATTGTAAGTTTTACTAATATACTATATAAAGTAGAAAAATTAGAAATAAATTGGAACCCACTAATAGAATCAAGACCCCAAGTTGTCCTTTTTATTCCACTTATATTGTTCATACATATATAGAAAAATCCAAAAAATAAAAATATTTACAAAAAAAATTTCATTTAACTCTTCATAGTTACACTAAGTCAAAATGACCCGAGCATTGTCTTTCACATTAAATTCTAAAATCTTCGGAAGAGTGCTTATCTGCTATCTACTAGAGATTTGAAGTTTCAATAGAAATGCTTAGCTTTTTAATCAGACTGTTAGTATGCGTCTAGCAGCCGTCAGTATAAAAAGCGTTTTTTTCTTTAAAATGTCAATAAGTGTGATTAACGCGTCGTTTTAATTAATAAATTTATATTTTCGCATTATAGTGCACAACAATAAGCAAAATGGCTTATATCCTTCAAAGAAATGAGGAAAAAATCCAGATGTATACGACTTATGTGTAATAAACACACTCTCTAAAGCACATCTACCTAGCTGACTCCCCTTAACTAAATCTTAAAGAAAAAATTATGAAATAATGCACTATTTATGCGCTATTCATATCCGTAAACAAAAAATTTTACACTCACTTCATTTAGCTAAAAAAAAATTTTTTTGTAAGGGCTGACTTTTGAGTAGACAGCCAGTCAGCTCCCCCCCCCCTACCCGTTAAAAACAATCGATTTGAAAAATCAAATATACAGAATTTATGCGCTATTTATGTGTTATTATTTCCAAGCATTTTCGATTTTTCCGTTGCAATCCTTAAGGCACTTCCCTCTTGGAGCGAACAGCCATATTCACCCCTAAGTCGTTTAAAATTGCGAAATCAATATTGTGACTATGCAAATTAATTCTCTGATTTATGTTTTATTATATCCACATCCAAATTTAATTTTTTTAATTGTAAACTTTAATTTTTAGCAGCGGTTTTTACACAATTCAAGTTCAGAAATAATATATTATTTGTAATACCGTTATCATTAAATTTTTCTGTCGATAACAATGATATTATATTTTTACAAGAATGATAATAAATTCCGACTTTATTTTATTAATGCTACTTTAATTTCCTGTTATCTTTACATCTATTCAACAGATCACATTATTTTTAATTGATATAAATCTTTTATTAAATAAAATTATATTGAAATTTTTTTATTCTTTCTGATTGTCAGTATAATATTACATAACATAAATTATCAGTTATCAGTAGTAATAGTGAATGGACTTTTAATGAACACAGTAATGTCATGTAATATTTAAAAGCGATATTTAATAAAAGTTTGTAACACAAACTTTGCATTTATATATTGAAATCTAAATTCCTTAATATATAAGCATATATTTCAAAATGTTAATATAAAAAGTTATCGACGGTTTATTAAATAAATTCAATATAAAAGTTTTAAAATTGAATAGTGACATATTTGTGTTACATTTATAATATTGATTATTAAATAATGTAAGTTCATAATCTAATACTTTTACTTTAACTTTACAAAAAATAAAAAATGTAGAGATTAGATAATATTTATTTTCATATTCATTCGCTACAGAGTTTGGTTGGAAGTTCGCTCGCAGAACCTTTAATATATACTCGCAGTAATAGTTTCAGCACGGATTTGTCAGGCTAATAGCAAAACAAATGTAATTATTGTATACCATGTAAAGGACAGACAGTACAAATTTATTTTATAAATATATTTTACTTTTATAAATATATTTCAAAAAAAAAATTCACAAATAGAACAAAATTATTATCAATCCTTATTTATTTACTGATTTAATGCATTTTTGACCTTTTTCTTCCACAAAATCTTTTTCATCATTATCTCTTATTTCTTAATAGGAACGCAATTGCTTGAAATTCATAAATAAAAAATAGACTTCGATTAGTTAAGAATGTATTTTCATAATTTTTCATGAATTATAAATATTAATATTCGCTTTAAGAAGGAAATGCCTTAAAAGATTTTTACAGCGCAAAAATCCAAAATGCTTGGAAATAGTAACGCATAAATCAGAGAATTATTATGCATAGTGGGAGTATTTAATTTTGCAATTTTAAACGATTTAGGGGTGATTATGGCTCCAAGAGAGAAGTGCTTTAAGAATTGCAACGCAAAAATAAAAAATACTTGGAAATAGTAGCGCATAAATAGCGCATAAATCCTGTATATTTGATTTTTCAAATCGATTGTTTTTAACGGGTGGAGGATTGACTGGTTGCCTACTCAGCCCCCCATAAAAAAATTTTTTTAGCTAAACGGAATGAGCGTAAAATTTTTTGTTTACGGATATGAATAGAGCATAAATAGCGCATTATTTCATAATTTTTTCATTAAAATTTGGTTAAGTAGGGGGGGGGGCGGCCAGCTAGTCAGACGTCTTTAAATCTGAATTAGTGGATAATCTACTGAAGCGGCATATTTACAAGTACTAAAAGATTTTAAGTGGAAATTCTTCAAACAAATTCAAGACGAAAACTTTTATATAACTACGTTCGAAATAGCTTATAATTAGTTTCTAAGATACAGGATGTCAAAATATTTATTTCTTTTTTCTAAAAATTTCAGAAATTACTTGAGTTAGTTTGATAAAAAATTAGTTGAGTTAGTTTGATAAAACTTAAACATTTATAAAGTCTTATCAAAATAATTTGAATGATTTAAAAAGTTTTTTAAAAAAAACGAAATTTTTTCTTTAAGTTTGATACCTTGTATCTTGGAAACCAAGTCGTTTTGGAGATATGGTTGCATAGTCTTCGTCTTGAATTTATATAAGGCATCATCCTTTAAAATTTTTTAGCGTTTTTATTATTATAGGATTCACTCCGTATATTATCTGCACTTTAGATGAAAGTGTTATCTTTTTTTAAGTTAAAACTAGATAAATACATTTTTTCAAATTATCTGTAATAATATTCCCCCCATTTCGAATAAATTAGAGATGTAAAAAATCGAATTTCTCGCTAAATCTAATTTCGCATCTAATATTCTCGTTTAATAAGTAAAATTTTTGTTTAAATTGTGGGACGTTTGACATATAAAAAAGTGTCTGTAAAGATCAAAATCAAACTTATTAATATGCAGTGTGTTCGAACGAGGTTGAACAGGTGAAAAAGTTATATTAAATTTGTGTCTAAAAGTGCTTTATTAAAGTTTTTTAAAATTGTAAAATGATACATATGATTTATATTTTTTATATTATAATTGTGCAAATTTGTTTTGCTAATGAAATTAATTATAAGATAGAAGAGTTAATAAAATAAACTTCTTACAATTATAATGTTAAGATTCTATTGCATCAGTTAGTTTTAATGAATTATGCTATTATGCTATTAAGGAAAATGTAAAAAGTGGAAAGTTGGTTAGAAGAGATTTTGTGTGTATGTAGGGTGTCCCAGAATAATCGCCAAATATTTCGTGAGCGGACTAAATTAAGTCGAAAAGTTTTGCATCATTTTACAATAGTGTATTATTGCAATAGCATATATTTTATAACAAGATATTAATTAAATAATCCTGGTTAAAATTGCGGACAGAAACGAACAGAAAATGTATTCGTTTCTGTCTGTTTTACTATGCTTTTATTCAACTGCATGAATTTATGAATATGAACAGATATGGATAGAATGTGTTCACGCAATTTATCGATTCCTATCCGTTTCTGTCCGCCGATGCAGATATGCATCCTATTCGCTTCTGTCCAAGCGGATAAGCTTCCTGAAGAATACACATGGACACCTCGTCGACAGTAATCACTCAGACTCAACTTCCTCAACGGAGACCATTGCACAAGGTCACTCATGTCACTTGATTATGAGCAACTCGATACCTGAACTCAACTTCCCTAGTGGAATAATATCTGAATACCGAATTCTTCGACGGCGATCCTTAAGATGTTTCTAAAAGCATAATTTCACGCAGCGTGAAAACGCTAGTTAATTGAGCGGCTATCCTTACTATGTGATATGTTTCCTCTCTAAAGAAGTCGTTAACGTCTGCCGCTGAAATTCTACTACTTTGTCATGGAGCGATAGCCGCTGGATTTATAATTGTTGATATAAAATTATTTTTTTTTATACATTTAATTCCTGTTTGAAATGGATAATTAAGAATTCCAAAATGCGTTTAAACTATTCAAATATTGTAGTATTTTATCAGCACATTGCGAAATAGATTACTGTCGATAGTAGCTAAAAAGATTAAGAAAGTACTAAAAAAATTAATTTTATCCATTTCTATGGACAAAACACGTCTGCGTCGGCTGCTACTTTCCGCTGTAGTTGGGTCTCTCCGAACTTCAGCGGCAAAACGACGATTTGTAGGAGATCAGAATGGGGAAAGCCATTAGTGTTTTGCGTAAAATTGCACCTTAATATCCAGAGATACCTCTCCGAGAAACCTGGACACTCTCTTTTTTTAGGAATAACGAGGAATAACAAGTTACTTGCAACTTCATTAAGTAACATCCTAACACTCTACTCGTTGTCCCGCCAATTAAAATGGATTGAAATTTTTTTCTATCCGAATGTGTATTTTAAATAGCGAATTTATTGGATTTAATTGGATTCAATTGGATTCAATTAAATTCAATTGGATGCAATTGGATTAAAAAACTGCATTTCCTATTCAAAATTTTGAATTGAACAATATTCATAATGCACAGAAAAAGCTAATATTATTTTTAGATTGAAAAGCATAGAGATATGCTTCATTCAATTCCTATAAATGAATAAAAATGCATTCAGAATTGAAAATTGATTTTAACATTCGTGAATCAATATTTCTGAAAATGTGAATCCATTTCAATTCATTTCAATCCATTCTTATTTGCTGAATTTCTCGATAGCGAATAATACCTAGACGACATCCAAACACGTTTTTGCATGAAACAAAAGAATCTATAAGAAAAAACATTAAGTCAGCTCTGAACCGAGATAACAAGCATTAGTTGACTATTAAGGTTAGGATATCTATCTGTGTAGCGACGAGATACAGCAACACGACTATACACCGCGGTTATGCACATACCTTCTTCTTCTTCTTCTTCTTCTTCTTCTATTAATGACTTCCGTCTCCTGAAATTATAAACAGAAGTCAATACGGCCAGATTAAAACGTAAAAACGAAAAGGTGATGCAATGCAGCGAAAATAGCGAAACTGCTCAGATAACGTCTACGCACGGACGTGCGTCAGGACGAACGAACGATCGTTCAAAACCGCTGGACAGCTATATGTTTCTAAAGGTACAGTTTAAGTCGGCAACGCTTTCAAAAATATACAAGATAAAAGCACTCGAGCCGAGACGCATTCGCCGCAAAGTTTTTTTTCGGTCTTTGATGTTTCTCTATCCATTGGAGTCTTCGCCGATACCGCTTTCTTAGATGGGCTCTTTACGGCTATTGGAATTGCAATACAGCATGAACAAGCTCACACAAATTGTAGCACAGCTTTCTCGAATCCAAAAGATGCCTTGTAGTTCTGCAACTAAAAGAAATTACACCACGCGACTTATGCTGCAAAAAGAAATTGACCTTATTAATAAAGCTAAATTATTAAGTAACTAAGACACTAAAGAGGCTCTGCTTTATTGAATTGACATTTTATTTATTTAATTTATTCTACGTATCTCTCAAGATACGGTACCAATCTGTCCGTATGTATAATTTTATTTTTATACTGTATTCGAATATATGTATTCGACTTGCGAATACAATATACAACATCACTTTTTTATTATACAAGGACTTCCCAGCCGCTCTGCAATTTAGGAGTTTTTTTTCTCACCTTCGAGATATACAATCAAACCTTTTGACCTGTTTCAAAATGAATCTATTTGGCCTTTTAATCGTATCAGATCTTGATTCGAGAAGACTTAATGATATATAATGATATGTTTGTGATATGAATGTCGATATGTTTCCTGACTTGATTGTGAACTTCTTCTAACTTCTTTTTGATTCTACTTAAATAATCATTCGTTGAACCTTCTATTTTGGATTTAGAGAGATTCCCTCGAAGCAAATCTACGGGAAGCCTAAGATCTTGAGCAAAGTACAACCTCCGCTGGAGTTACACCAATAGCCTGTTTAGAAGACTATACGCCAACAGCTACATTGGAATCCAACGATCCCAATCTTTTTGATTTTTATCAATGAATTTCGTCAAGTAACTTAAAATTGTCTGATGTTCCATTTGACCATCCGACTGGGGATGCAGAGCGGACGTTCTCATCTTCTTAATCCCGAGCAATTGCGATAGCTCCCGAAAAATCCTCCCTTCAAAATTTCCTTAATCGGTAAAGACTTCTAACAGAACCCCGTGTCTCAAAATAATCTGATTCAAGAAGATCTCTGCAATGATCTGCGCCCTGATGTTCTTTAAAGGAAGAGCGCTCTACTCATTTAATGAAGCAATCTACAATAACTAATAAATATTTATTTATTTCCTTAAAAGATTATCAGGAGTGGACCAAGTCCATTTCCTTTCTGAAATGGAGCTTCAACATTGTAAATTTGAAGCGAAGATTTATTTTTTCCCGTCGAGCCTCTTCGAGGCAACACAGATTTTGCACGTTCTGTACCAATCCTTCACGTCCTTACATAAAACCCAGTAAAATCTCTTACGAATTTTTTCCAGAATTTTATTAACCTTGAAGTTTTCTCCCGATGAAGAATCATGAATTTCTTTTAATATTTCCTGCACTTACTTCTTAGGAATGATTAATTGGGCCACGGTGCTTTTTAGATTTGAAGCCTTCTACATTTTATAGAGTACACCATCTTGATCTCTAAGAATTTTTGATCTCTAAGAAAGATCCCAATAGGATCAGTATACCTTTGCGGGCACTTTCTTAGACGCAACCTCTTGCAAGATAGTCGGATCTCAATCTCTTTTCCTTGAAGAATAATGGAAATGCCGAAATCCTCCAATTGTTCCTGACGCCAGCTTTCTAGATTCTCTTCCGATAAAACTATCCGTGCAACAGCACTTTCCGTTTTTGAAGTTTCCTTTACTTCCATCCTTGCATAATATATTTCGCATTTGCACAAGTCTGGATAATCCATTAGCGTTTTTATATAAGACACTCTTATGGTAAATTATTTCAAAGTCATATTGCTGAAGCCTCTCCAGCGTGTTAATTGACTCTTCAAATCCCTGAAAAACATTAAGTTCGTATTAAGAAATTTCCAACCACAAATAATGGTGGAACGATTTAATCGATTCAACAAAAGTTTGACACAATAATTCCTTTCAGCTTTATTTAAAACGCGGCTAAAATAGGAAATAACTTTCTTTTTCCCGTCCTGCTTTTACAACAAGACTGCACCGACTCTGAAATTCGATCGATATCGAAAATGAGTTTCTCCCCCTTCTCTTTAGGAAAAGAAAGAATTAATGAGGAGATTATAGCTCATTTCGAACTATTAAAACTGCTCTCACATTCCTTATCCTAGACAAATTTCATTTTCTCTGTAAGAGCATAAAGAAATTTTGCTATATACAGAAAATCCCTTCACAAATTTACGATAATGAGCATAATTCCAAAAAGCTCCGCAGATGTTCTTTATTTCATGGAATTGGCCACTCTTTAATAACACTAATTTTATCGTTACTGTGGAAATCCCTGCAACCGAAATTGAGTGCCCCAAGTATTTTACTTCTCAACCGAAGAAAGTACATTTTTTAGGATTGATTTTCAAATTAATTTCTCGCATACGGCACAAAATTTTTCTCAAATTTTCGACTATTTCTTCGAAGTTGTTACGAAAATAATAACGTCATCTAAATATACTAAACAACTTTTTGAAAGAAATTTTTGCAAGATTTGCTCCATTACTCGCTCAAATGTCACTGGAGCATTACACAAACCGAAGAGCATCTTAAATTGCCATAACTCATTTCCGATAGAGAATGCCATCTTTTCTTTATCCTCTGGCCGAATTTTAATTTTTATCCGCTTTTTAAGTAGAATACCAAGAGTTATCTGTAAGTTGATCGAAGATATCGTCTATTCTGGGGGGCAAGGGATAGGAATCTTTGGTAGTAATATTGTTTAGACATTTTAAATTTCTAATATTATTTAGCTTATGATAATCAATACAGAATCTTATTGTCTCATCCCATGGCTGGAAATATCTAAGAACTTATTGATTCCTCAATTATACCTTGACTTCTCATGTCCTCAATAATTTTATTAACTTCCTTCCTCATATTAATTGAGATTCGAGGAACATGTTTAATGAGGAGAGAATTTTTCACGTTAATTACATGCTCTCCAACCTCACAATTCCCAGCAACAATTTTCTCAGTAAATATGTCACGAAATTTAACAAGAAGTTTTCCAAAAAGTTCTTTCTGTGTGATTGACTTAAATATTTAGAATCTTTTTCAAATTCAATGGAATATTAACTCTTCTACTCGACAACATTAAATATTATTTTTCGCCATTCTTCTTTCTGCCATCATTCTTTCGCCATTATTCTTTCTTTCTGACTATGAAAGATAAACTCGAAGACACCTCCCAAATTAATCTTTTCAAAAAAATCAACACTAAGAATACAATCATCATTAATTTTTGCAGCAAAATTTGCAACCAACATTGGAATCTCAACTAAGTAATTCCCAAATCGAACATTCGTATTCATTTTATAATTAATTGCGATTTTCTCCCCCGTGAAATATTTCAAATTGCAATTATTTATTTTTACTTTAAATTCATCCGACCAAATTATCATTTAGAATAGCAATTAATTAATAAAAATATATTAGATAAGCCGCTCGTATAAATTTCAAACAATAAAATAAGGGGCTTCTACCAGATCATTACAAACGAGCTTTAAAAGGTAAACATTAATCCTTTATTATTCTTTTTCTATCATTTCACGGAATGCTTCGACTATACTTAGTCCTCTTCAGCCATGTTTAAAACTAAAATAATACCTTTACAAATATATTAAAAACTTATAAAATAATTTCGGTTACGGTATACAAAAACGGTATCAATTGGATCAACTCATCCACAATTACACTATGCTCAGTATAACTCAACCATGTTATACTGAATCAAATTCTAAAACATATATAAAATGTAGATCCAAATCAATTCTTCGATTAATAACAAGAAAAGGTAGTTAAAGTGATCAAAAAAGACAGTCCAGTTCTAACCATTTTGACTACCCGTTCCTTTTATATTACGCTACTTGTTGGAGTGGTGGGAGGAATAAAGAGAATAGTGGGAGAGGGAGGATGCCGAAATCATCCAATTGTTCCTGACGCCAGCTTTCTAGATTCTCTTCCGACAAAACTATCCATGCAATAGCACTTTCCCCGTTTTTGAAGTTTCCTTTACTTCCATCCTTGCATAATACATTGACATTTCGTATTTGCACAAGTCTGGATAATCCATTAGCGTTTTTATATAAGACACTCTTATGGTAAATTATTTCAAAGTCATATTGCTGAAGCCTCTCCATCCAGCGTGTTAATTGACCCTCCAAATCCCTGAAGAACATTAACTCTTAAGAGTTCGTATTAAGAAGTTCGTATTAAGAAATTTTCAACCACAAATAATGGTGGAGGATAGGGGAGAGGGAAGAGATGAGGAAAATTGGTCTTCAATAAATGCTTATTTATTCAATTATTATTTACCTACCTTTCAAAACAGAAATTCATTGAATTATACTTAAGTCTGTTTATCCTGAAAGAACGTTGATTAGTGAGGTTACAATTGATCGATTATCAATATCACAAGAACATTGTTTATTAACACAATAAATATTTTTTGGGATTCTCTCCATCTCAGTCGAGTTTACTCCATAGAGCTCGACTATTCCTTGTTTACTGAACCGGAAATTTTTGATCGGAAACGCCCGTCTTTGCCGCACTCCCAACATTCCTTTCTATCTCCATTTCCTGCTTTCTTTTCTTTGTCAAATTTTGTAAATTTATTTCTATTAAATTTTCTCTCCTTTTCTATATTGGTTTGATTCGCTTCTCCCTTATCCAAGAAGTTGCCAAAATTTTTTTCTTCCTTTTTTCCAAAATTAAAATTATCTCTCTTTCTTATATTGAAAACTATTCTCTTGTATTAACTTTATTGCTCTTTCAATCGCAACTCTCAGAGATGTTATTCCCTCTAATTGAAGTGCTCTCTTTACAAATTCGAATAAAGCAGAGACAAATTGCGTGCACGCGACTTTGTCGCGTAATAAATCAGAACATTCAGAATATGCCAATTGAGACAATCTTTCAATATTTGAACCGAAAAAAGTAATATTTTTTCCAAATTTCTACTTACGATTTGTAAATTGAGAATAATAATTCTGTAGCGATTGCGCTTCACCAAAGCGTAACTCTAATCTCGACTTTAATTCTGAAAAATCTAAATCCTTTAAGTTTTATACACTTTCCAACACCGCACGCGCTTTTCTTCTTAAGCATGACATTAAAACGGCGGTTTTTGTCTCTATTTCCCAGCGGTTTATACGAGCGATTAAATCAAATTGGGCGAAGAATTTTTGCAGAAGAGCACTCCTGTCAAACGTGTCCGAGTTTAATTTAATTAATGTTTATTTCCTCACGAAGCGAATTACTCAATCTAACGCGTTCACGCCATTTTTATCACTCGCAGAAAGTCACGTAATATTGCAATTATATGCGTTTGCGATAAAATTTCCATTATTGAAAAGATTTATCTGAGCGTTTCTGCTGCGAAGTTCCTCTTATAGTCATTGAATTTCAATTGCGTTGTCCTCTAAATCCCTAGATCTATAAAGTACTGCAATAAATTTCAAAACTGATGCGTCAAAATGGCCGAAGTACATACACGATTTCAAGTACAGTTGGATATATTATAATTGGGTGCCACTAACCTAACCATACTTTTCGAGACATTTTCAAGTATTAATTTCTAGGAGAGGTTAAATAGATTAAAAGCGCAAATTCATCAGGTGATATTAATACAACAAAAACTTATACCTTTTATGCACTTTAAAATTTCTATAGCAAATAAATCCGTATTGAACTAAAAAATAATAAATTAAAATTGAAATTAAACAAGGGCTACGAGCCAAGCTAGATGTTAATGCTGGATTAACTACAAGAACATAAATTTATTAAAACAAACGTTTCAATTAATTGAGTCATCAATGTTAATGCTAAATACAATTTAAAATTAATTGTTCATTTGAACTACGATAACATCACAGTTCGTAGAACAAGAATATGACAATAATTAAAATACAATATAAAAATCTTCATAATGAATGTCCTACTCCTGTTATATATAATTGTGAGCCTTATTTCGAAATCGTGTAAAAATAGATATTCCATTATTCGGAAAGGATTTGAAATTGTAAATACATTACTCTGCTTAACAGACAAGACATCAGCGGTTGTCTTATTAAACAAATCTTGAATGCAATATTTAATACGTAATGTTTAAAACTAATGCACTTGTGTTGACAAATGACCCATTTTTTAATATTATCTATAAACAAAATTAAAAAACTGCATAACTAATAATTTATAAAATATAAGTAAGTTGCAAGCTAAAATAGTTATTACGTAAAATTTTTTCACAAAAATTCAGAAACGATTATAAAATTAAAATTAATTAAGAAATTTGTATATCTGGTATTAACAAGTTATAAAAAGTAATAACTGATATTCAAAATTGTATAAATAAAAACGTCTTTAAAATAAAAATGAAAGTTATATACAGCAACAGTTAATATGTATATGTCGAACTATTATCAATAAAAAACAACAAATATAACTAATAAAAAGTATCTGTTGTTAGATAATGCGCCAATTACAATTAATATTAAACTCTGAATTCAAAACATCTTTATCCACTCTAATAAATCTAAGATATTAAATAAATTTAATAAATTTAAGGTATCAGAAATTATAAAGACCGATTTTAAGTTCATAATTGACGCTATTGGAAGAAAACGGATCTTATGTAAGAAACTGTAAATATTTGTCCTTAATATTCAATTTTTAGTGATAGTATTATTAAAATTATAAAAATGAAATTTCAATCTCTTAACAGCTGAAAAAAATGAAAAGAAGTGGGTAATCATTATCTAATAAAATGTGAACAGACCATTAAGTTTTTTCGATGGTAACGTGGATGGGATAAAAAACTATTCTATCTACCATACCACTATTCCTCTTTTATGACAAATAGGATAGTTGGAATAAAAATTAAAAAATCTAGCCGAGGACATTGGTTTACGATATTAGTC
>Ga0157364_1004391_pt1 | contig 14071 bp, 6 predicted proteins | sample AttsexASBM2_FD_111476 | JGI IMG/M metagenome (GOLD analysis project Ga0157364, IMG submission 111476) | Fungus gardens microbial communities from leaf cutter ant in Ribeirão Preto, State of São Paulo, Brazil - Atta sexdens ASBM2 | ecosystem: Host-associated > Fungi > Mycelium > Unclassified ... | reverse complement strand
TCTAAATCTGAATCAGTGGATAGTCATTAATTACCCAGTGGCATACTTTGCACTGATAATCAGTGAAGTTCAACTAAGAAAGGAAGAATGTTTGAGTATTACATAACTAAAATACTGATATTTGCACGTTAATTTCAATCTTTCAATGCCATATTCATATTGAATTTAACTAAAACAAGGTTAGTTAGACTCAATAAAGATTAGCTAAGTTAAGGATCTTACATTTAATTCACTGAATTATCAGTAGCATACTTGACACTGATGTCAATGATTATCTACTGATTCAGATTTAGAGAGATTGAATTATAAATATGTTTCAGCTAACTTTTTAGTCATCCTCAGTACGTACAGAATCCATGTGATAAAGTAAGCGATGAATGAGATGTATAAGAGGACTACAGTCTCTCTTGTCTCTCTTTTCAGTCTTATTGCCCGAAATCGAGCGTAAATGACTTCTCTCATATGACTATGATGCGCACGCTAACATACCTATACTGTTTAACGTAGATTCCGAATGACGATTTTGTTAGAGAAGTTCTCTTGGCAAAGATGATATTCTCGATGATTTGCCATTGTTTGCCGAGAGGAGCTACGAGCGTTCGAAAAATTTTTCGGTTGTGCCGGGATCTCTGGTATAAGAGTCTCGAGCATTGCCGCCACGCTCGTACTTACAGGCTACAGTAATCGCATATTTTTCATTATTTTAATATCCGCAATATTTCCATGTAAAGTAGTCAAGCTTCATTTCTTGGAGATAACTAGTTTAATTATTCACTTTTTTATTTATTTCTAAGCAATGGACTAACGTAACAATCAAAACAATAAATCCTGTATTTACAGTACTTAAGAACAATTAAAAAATATTATATACATTTAAAAAGTCCAATTTCAAAATTACTGTATTAACAAAACACTTTATTTATGATTCTAAACTGAATACTTAACAATAATATTTAGCGATATTAATATTTAACGATCGATATATAGACCAGCAGTAAAAAAAATTCTCAATACCTCAACATAACCTTAAGGTATATCTCCTGTCAGTGTTGGATCTTTTTAATATCCAAGTGAATGCGCCTCGTTCGCAGAGCCATTTATCGAAAGCTGCGGATCTCCAAGAGAAAACGGAACGTCATGTAACATTTACCGCGAATGCTCGTCGAGCGATTCACTCGACGTAATCCGCTAAATCTTTCAGGCGTGTTCACCAGCTAAGCCTGATAAGGGCCCGCGGTTCTCACGACGAATTCTTGCTGCTCGTCTCTCGTAGGGAGGCTCGTGCACCGAATAATGCATCGGCTGGGTCACTTCAACAGAACTATAGACTAAATGGACTACATCATTAAAGCACTAGGTGCCGAAAGATATAGCTGCCAGACGAATACTTTATATATGTATCTTTTACTCTAAATTTCTAATTTCTTATTTATTTTAAACCAAAAATTATGCAGATTAAATTAAATTTAAAATTTTCTATAATTAGTTCATATTAGATTCTCAGAAGCGAGAGAAATTGATTTTTTATAGTATTCCTTCATGTATCAATATTTTCTCCTATAAATACTGACAATTCTTTAACATTATTCTTTTTACTTTGTTTTTCATTATAGATGTATACATAAATCTTATGCTCTTTGAATATGTAATTGTATTCCTCCTAGTTCTCTCTCACTAGGATATTAAATAATTCTAAATCATGATACGCAAACCTTTCAAAGCGGTTGTTTCATCCTGTTCATTCCAAATAAGAAATATTGACAGACATAAAAAAAAAATAGGAATGTGCACGCGTAGTCAGGCGCCACACTAGCAAACATTGAGCAACATTCTTTTCCCAGCGTTCTCACATATTTTATTGGTTTCTGCACTTGTTTTATTGGCGATTTCCTTGAGATACTTTCCGATTTTCCAACCCGGCGCCGACTCGCCGGTGTTTATACGCGCATTCTGCCTTCCGACCCACTTTCATTTGCACGACTCTCAAGGCTTCGGTCGCGCGTCGATTTTTAACATCGCTGAAATGACGAATTACATGCGTCAGTTTATTCGTAATCGATATCAATCCTGTTTGCTGAGGTCTGTATTACGTGAATGAGCGCAAGTGCGCCCACCGTCGTTACATTCGAAATATCACCGTGACGGAATATATTGCTATTTAATTATTAAGCAAGCTGCTGACGTTAATTAAAATTTATTACATCGTAAAGGTTGTCCAGATAATGTATCCAGTCAAAGTTCAAAAGTTCTGATTATTGTATTATTTTATTAATCACTCGATTAACTGAATCTTTATTTGTTAACTTTAAAATGCATACAACAAAATTCTGTTCTGTATTTATTTTAAATTTATTTCTTTCAACATTCAATTCACACATACTTTTTTCCAGATTCAATTTTCGAACAAGCAATAATTAATTTTGAATTACTTCTCTACAGTCGATTCAATATTCCTCGTGTCTCATTTCATGTCACTTTCATTTAAATTTTGACAATCCTTTATTACGAATACGATTGCGTATTGGAGGATCAAAATAACAAATAGGTTTTTTTTTACATACTGTTTCATTGTACAGCTATATATGAACAAACCGGAAATTTTCCAACAATTTTTTTGATGAACTATTCTTATGACGTACACGTTGATGATGGATAATAGAGAAAATTAAGGAATGATTTTCTATGGCATCGTTGAAATACTACTACCAATGGAACTGTTAATAATAGTACTTTATGTGTGATAGTAGTGACATTAGTATTCTACTTCTATCCTGCTGGTTGGTACAACGACCCGATCGGCTGAATAGCCACACCGTAGACGCATTTAATGGGAGCTGCGGGATGATGCGATGCCGAGACAGAAAAATTAGATTATTCATGAAATTGACTATTTGAAGAGCATCTCGCGATATACAAAGCGATCCTCGTCAGCATGCGATTATAAGAAAAAATTGCTACGATAATATAATTGTTCGCGACACAAATGGAGGCGTCACCGGCGTACAGTAGATAATTTAATGTATAACAAAATCGATAACTTATCACCGTTCTAGCGCTGTGCGAACAGATTAAAAAAAAAATGGAACCGCATTTTTAATCCATTTCGCCATAATTGCGAACTTCGTTATGGAGAAACACTATATTCTTATGAATAATGTATCAATTATAATACAAGTATTAAGTTTCGCGAGATAAATCAAAATACAAGTTCCGGAGTACTTTAACTAACTCTTCATTACAATTAAGTTTCTAATTCTCTCTAATCAAGCATTTTATAATATTTTTTATTATTAATTTACAAAATTTTCTAAATTATCATTTTTCTGTTTTGATCAACCGAAAATAATCACATAGTGTTTTTATACTTTATAATCCAACAGCAACAAAATATAAATTGTTGAAAAATATTATTTTGTGTGAATATTGTTTAACAAATTTTCTTTCTTTTTTAATAACTATTCTGTATGAATTTTTAAATATGCAATTACATCGAAAGTACATAATAAAAAAATGTTATATTAATTAAAATCTTTAATTTTTTTTTAATATTGTTTATTCCATTTAATTTAATTTTTCAGTTTCTACTTACTTTTTCTCAGAAAATTATGATTAAATTCATCATAATGTTTTCAAATACTAATAAATTGAAAAACACAGTATTTCCTCACAAAGCTCTAGTTTTCTTAAGCGACTTAAAAACTCGCTTTAGAATCGAGAGAGCGAGATGATTGTCGGTGTTATCTACGGTTTTTCAGAGAAAAAGCTTTACTATTCCTTTTGACAAATCAGGGTGAGATGGGCTATACGTGGAATCGGATTTAGCGAGAAACTCGACTTTCGGCGAGTAGTTAGATTCGCTCTCGCCGGTGGCTTCGTCGCAGCTGATCTGATCTCCCACCTCGTTCCTCCATCTCTCCCGTTCCTGTATCTATCCCTATGTGTTAGTCAGCCGCCTCTACTGCAAGCAATGGCAAATTGGACCTGCCCGGCTCACTGTTGTTGTATTCACAGGTATGAGACTGACGTACGATCTCTCACGGGGAAACCGCGTGGGTGGAGCCGGTTGTGTTCCTTATTTTTACCTGCTGTGTTGCCCGTTGGAATTGTACGCAGAGCTTCGGAGTTTCTGTTGCTACAGCATACAAGAGACGCATTACATCCACGTATGTACGTACACGTACGTGTGTACGCAGTCAAACGTAACAGTAACGTTTGTTAGGTGGAAATGCTCTTATCTTCAAATTTTTCTTCCGTTTTTATCTTCAACCCGTTTACTATTGTAGCATCACTAGATGAGCGGTAAACAGAAAATGATCCCTAACAGGTTTGCACGTAAAGCATTAGAGGAGCAAAAAATCAGCAATATTAGGTGAAACGAGAACATTAATTTATAATAAAAATTATAATTTATCATTATTCCAAATAGAAAACTCTTTTTCTTTATTTTTACTTTTTTGCTGATAAAATCATTATCTGGAGAACATCCAGCACTATGTTTATTTATATTTTATAGATTTGTTAAATTCATGATATTCTTTTAGTTACACAATCTAATCATCCCTTCTTCTGCACCTGGGTGGTCAAATCGAGCCGCGCTGCCCGTATAATTTCATCATCATAGGCGTAGTTTTCAAGATATTGGCATGCCGCGTATAGTTCTCATTCACTCTCAGACTACCCCGTAGGAACGACGAGGAAAATTAAATCGTCTTTGTAAAGACGATCGCAGTCGATTTTCTAGTCAAAGTTAAAATTGAATCGTGCATCAATATGGGTAGGCAACATGGTTAAAAAGAGATGCAGGCTCAAAGGGAGAAGAGAGATAGTATGTGTCGAGAGGCCTATAGCGAAGGCATTGTAGCGCTAACTAACTGACTGCTCGGCCGGCCGTTTTCTTCGCGTGCGTTCGTTCCGTCGTGTCCGGCGTTTCGGTTGACCCGGTCTAACCCTCACGACGTCTATCCGCGTCGAATCCTCTACATGGCGCAGCGGACGAGGTGGTTTATCGGCCGGAACGGTTCTCACAGGGCACTGGACTCACAGCACTCACGGTGCGCCTGAACCTGACCTAAGCCAACCGAGTGACGACCGATCGCCGTCAGGAACGCCAACAATGCAGGCTTTGCTCGTTGATGCCTGCTGCGAAAAAGGTTTCGCGTTTATTGTCGGTACGTTCGATGGAACGTTAAAGAGGCAAGCATGAGTTAACTCATGTAATTTTAATTAATCCCCTAACGACGGCGCTTGAACATTTGGAATACGCTATATACATTTGGAATTCGCTATTGACTGAACGCGAGATATGTAACAATTCTCATCTAATTTTACTTAGTTTTACTAAGTTTAAATAATTCCAGCTCATATATATTCTTTCAGGAATTAATAGTTCTATCAAATTTAAGCAGGACTATTAATGTTGCATTATACTCTTCCGACAATTTAACTATAACTTGTAATCATTTTTTGAATTATATTTTATATGTGATATATGAAATATGTAATTATATGTGTACAGTCACAAATATCAAAAATTTTTCTCTCAGTGAATCTTTCAAACTTATAATTAAAAAAGGAATATTAGCGAATAAAAACTAAAAAGTGCGCAATTCCATAAAATAAGAAACTTTAATTTCTAAATTTACGATATGAACAAATTCGAAGTTGCAATAAATTGAACTTAAATATATTCTTTTAATTAACGCTGGCAGTTAATTTCTTTCAATTAAATATATAGATATTAATAGCTCTAGAATTCGTCAAGCGCTAAATTAGTGGAATCATAGAAAAAGTGTTGAAACTAAGTCTCGTTAATGAGAACTATTATTAAACTTGAAACATAAATGAGAATTACGAGGGCAACCGAGGATCACGAAGGGTCAATTGAAATGATTTCTGTGCATTAGATGATACAAGAAACTAAGACTAACTAGAAGAAATTAAGAATCAGTTATAGAGTTCAGTTACAACGTCATTACGCTGACGTTGACGTCGCTTTGAATTAACTATTCATAGATCGTTATTACATGCAACGTTCACCACTTTGCATGATCGACGAGAATTTTGTAATTTGCAATTAAGTCGAGAGAAAGGATTGTAATTTGCGAACCACGTCATTGCATCAACATTAGCTTGTTTAACATTTATATAATTTGCTAAATGATCGAAATATATAGGTCGCACACAATTATAATTGCAGAACCATTTCTCTTAAGAATCTTAATTAAATTGATCGATCGTTATTTTTCTTGCACCAGTTATCGCTTTCTTATATTTATCTTACAAACAATTTTAAATAAAACATAAATACAATTTTCGAAAAATATGTAGTTTGTTACTAAAATATTTATTTTCAGGCGCGTTAAAATTGTCCTTACATCTTTAAAGACACAAAATATTTCTTTACGTAAAAAACTTTTCATATTACAAGTAATTTATATAAATCTTTTATTATAAATCTATTTCCATTGTATCTTTTATTCATGTCCTTATTTCTCGTTATATAATTATCAAAAAAATTGAATGGATATTGCACATGTAGTGGTTGCGATAAAATTGAAGGGGAACGCGGAAAAACTCGGCGTTTCCATTTAGTGCGTTCCATAAATTCCAGAAGGCTAGCCACGAGACGACCAGCGTGATATGCAAGCAAGAAATAAAATTGATCTTAGAAGCAGGAAAGGGAGGGCATCACGTAAAAGCCTAGAAAACGACGTTACCCTTGAAAAGAATATTGATTTTTTTTTTAAATAATAGTTCAATACGCACAAGCTTTGTTAAATCCAATCGCATAAATGATATTAACGGTAAAAAAGATAGCCGAGATATATCAAAGAAATTAATTATCCTTTGCTTCTATATATCTATCGATTGAGGATACTGTTATAAATTATATAAAGTATAATATGCATCATAAACTATTAACTTTCCTTTGTTATTAATTTCAAAAAATTATTATTTATTATCATAAAAAAGATTTAATTACGTAATAGAAATAATTTTAATAAGCCTTTTATAGTTAAATTTTCCATTTTAAATTTCATTTTGTTCGAATCAAGTAACTTTAGACTAATATAGGAAACAGTGAATTGAAATATTTGTTTTTATTGTAATTTAAATTGTATGTACATATTCTTATCATATTACACAAATAATTCATCATATATTTATTTATTAATAAATGTATAATGAAAAGCGAGTTTCCTCTCTTTCTCGAAAATAGATATGCGGAGTCAACTCTGTGAATGTTTTCAATGTTACTCTTAGAAAATTTATTTGTCATTAAATATTATAGGTATTACCAATATAAATTCCATAATTCATGAATGCATTAAATGTGCATGTATGGACAATCGATTAATTACTTCGTTATTGGATCAATTTCGAAAATAAAACGCATTCATGTGAGCTAACGCGATTTCATTGTAATATAAAAAGGATAGTGATGTACGTTTATCAAGGGATCAGTGATCAGTTGGCTTCCTAGAGGAAAGAGCTGTCTTTTTTTGCAACCTCGGCACGATGAAGCACACTCTCTTCGTGAGCTAGGTAAGGTACTTTGGCGGTTAGACAAACCGCCGAAGTGGCGCGTCGCAAATCGCCTGGCAAGATCCCCCAGGTGGAACGATGTCGCAAATCTTGGCTCTGGAGAAGTAGGTACCACTGCACGGGGTTAAGATCGACTCGGATTACGTAACGATCAGCTGGGAAGTTCCTACGCTGATTTATTTACAGGCGTAATCTCCGGCGACGATGAAGCATCAGTCTACCCGTCTGGGGTTCGCATTAATACCGGTTCAGTCATCGTAAATTCCGCATGTTTTCAGTTAGACGAATGCAGTTGGGCGACTTAAGTCCCGATCAGTCCCGATCTTCTCCTCAATCGCGGCTCTATTCCGTTTCGTATTACGTTACGGAGTTACTGGTCGATTCGAGAGTGGATCAGCCAATAATGGGTAGACTCGTCGTTTTAACGCAAGAAACATCCTCTATTCTAGAAAATATCCTCCACGCGAGAGGAATAAATTCCTTCATACAGCTCATGTGGGAAAAGCAAAAGTACAGTTGACCTACGACTACGATGATGAGAATTATAATCGTTGAAATGAAATGTTATACAAAAATCATATATTATAAATCGTACATTTCCTTTTTCGTAAATTATAGTTTTTTGGTTTTACAATCAATTTCTTCTTTGTGAATAAATATATATTAAACAATTGTTTAATATATATAAATACATACATAATATATATAATACATACCAATTATTAAAATTAATAACAAAAACATTTAATCAAGTAAATTAAAGAATAATTTTAAATTTAATAATTTAAAGATCGTTTTTACCTTTTTTTATCTCATTTTCTATAATAAATGGTATCGATATATAGAGTTAAATTTCAGATCATATCAAATTTCTACAAAAATTGTATTTTCTCTTCGAGCGAGAGATGATAAATAAACACGCATAAAAATCGTTCTACAAATAATGGAACGAAATAACGTGAAACTTCAACAATTTTTCAAGCTAATCACTTCCAACTCATAATTCATCATCAAACTTCATTGCTGATGCAGAAAAATAACGCTACTTACACATCGAATGGCGAAATGCGGCAGGCAAAAAACTCGAAAAAAAGTCAGTAGACCGACACTTGACAATGGTTCACAAGAAACAGGGTGGTTTTATGCCTCCGCCTGGAATTCGCGACGGCAGCCTGCCACGCAGGATTTCCCCCGTGTCACCGGGTTACTGTACTCTCTTCCCGATAACGAAAGCAAGAAGTTTCGCTTAACTTGCGCGGAAATTCTCCCGGCGGAATATGGCCGCACGGCTTAACTGCGGGCGCGGCCTCGCAACGAAACTTTCGACGTACTGAGAAGAAAACGTTTTCTGTGAAGCACTCGCTACGGCGGCCTAAACAAGACAAGAGTTCTCCGCCGTCTCGTAATTTATCACCGAGTCTAACTCGTTCTCGCTATATTCCTCGAGTTTCGTGTTCTCAAACATGGATCATAACGTCGCGTAAAGTTAAGATTCTAAGTAATAAAACGTGCTCTATTTTAATAAAATACATGTGTCAGAAAATAAGAATGTGCACTAGTAATCGTAAAAAAACAGATTGATAATTGTCTAAATTCTTTAGCGTGAAATCTCTCTTTAAGGAGTGAAAATTAAGCTAGTATTAAAAAGGAATGGCTTAATTTTCAATCTTCAAGAATCCTATTCTGTAACTCTTAACGACTGTAACGATATCATTACAGTTATTAAGAGTTATAGGATATCCTAAAAGTAAGATTTCACTTTCAAAGTGAGCTTTTATCTTAAAAGTTTTAGAGAGAAAATATATTAAAAGAACAAATATATAAAGATTAAGAGAATATTTAAAGATGTAATGTTTAATATTATATTTATAATCATATTTATGTTGCAGTCAAAATTACCAGAGATGAAAGAAAACATAATTTATATTTCTATACTACTTTAAAGTTGGATTACGTTATAGAAGATAGTCGGTTCTTTGAACAGTTCTCGTCTCGCTGAAATCTCGTCTCGTATCCGTTTCGTATCGAATATATAAAGAGACATCACGTACGTTTCGCGAATAAAGAGTCGTCGCGGATAAAGAGATATCATAGCCGTTTTTCGAATAAAGAGATATCACGTGGATATCTCCGCCGAGGCGGTGCGCCTCGCTTCCAATAAGCCGGCATCGTAAGCGAACTCCACAATATTACCTCACGGAGCAATAACCGCGACTGCAAGTCGCAACTTAAAGCGGTTATAATGGGAAACAGAAACTCTCGTAGCTGTCAACCTCACCTTTTTCATTTCCAACTTGCTCGCACCACCGCGATATTTATTCCTCTGGGTCGGACGAGATGCCGGCGGATATAGGGGGAAACGATAGCCGGAAAAAGCAGAGTGCGCCGCGACGCGTCCCAGACACAATTTCCGCCTTGGTTTTCGAGCACTCGCGGCAACTTATTTTCTAATGCCGTCCACCCTTAAGCCCGTTTCTACCCCTCATCTCTCTATGTGCACTTCCGACACGTTAATTATCCCGTCCATAGCGCGCATGGACGGCGAACGTCGAGAAAAGCTTATTACTCTTGGAAATTCACCGACAATATGGAGGAAATTTCATGACACAAAGTCTACAAGACGTCTTCTTCGCAAAATGGATTGTGCAATCAATAAACAATTTTTATCGTCTCATTCATGGAGTAAAAAAATTATTAAAAATTATTAAAAATATCAAGTCCTATTAAAGTACCGTCAGTCATGTTTCATGTTGCTTTCGTATGATAACAAGTATAAGTTAGTAACGATAATAAAACTTTCTACAGTCCATTCCTTTTATTATTGATGTTATTGCGCGCGCTTGTGCTAGTGTTAGTTGGAAACGAGAATATGATGAACGTGAAACACATTCGGTCTCTCCTTTCCCAGTTTTCGTCTCGTTCATAATTTCTCCTGAGCGGCCCCTGGGAACGTGGGCATGCGGGAATCCATCCGCAAGTCCGAGTAGGATTAACGATAGAGGGAAAGACAGAGAGAAAGAGAGAGAGAGAGAGAGAGAGAGACAAAGATAAAGAGAGAATAAGGACCGATGATATCACGGCTGTAATATTTGCGGAATTCGCCCGAGAACGAATAATGTATGTAATTCGCCATCCCAGGTCTTTTTGCTTTTGGAAATTCTCAACAACTGTAGAACGTCGTTGCTACAATTCCAGCTTGCGCATTTGCGTCACCTTTCTCATACTTCCGCTACTCGTTTCAACATATGTCCTCATTCCAATACTCAAGATATACCTCGTCGTTCTTGTATCAAATTCCATTGCTTTAATTTTAATATTCCAACGTAAAATAATAGATAAAAGATGGGAAGTCATGAAAAAAAGAAAATAGGATAATAGAGAAAAGAAATGTTTTAAATTATGGTTTAATGAAATTTTGATTTAGAGACTTTAATTAATTAATTTAAAGATTTCCAATTAATTGTTGTATTCAGATATAGAGTATACTAAATAATATTTTACCTAAATATTTTATCTTGCTGTATGCAAGATATGATTATATAGGCGAAAATCTATTATATAATATTAATTCAAATTTGTGATCAACTTTGTATCTTATATCGTTATCATGTCCAGCTTTAGCTTTTCTAAAAATTTGTGAGTTACTGATGTTATCGGAAATCGATAGATTAAAATATGTGAAATGAAAAGATAGTAATCCTGCCGTTTTCTGTATTAAACATAATTAATTCACCAAAAATTAATTGTAATAGTTTTATTATTTCTCAATTCAATTATCATACGATATTTTTTTCTCACAAGGGACAATTTCCCTAAAGAAGCCATCAGACTGTCAGAAGCCAAATATACTAAGTATAACAAGTTATACTAAGTATAACAGACAATAGAAAACTGCGAAAGAAATCAGGAGAGTTCAAAGATATCTCGAAGACAAATATTGTCGCGAGAGTTCTTCTGATTTTCGATTATTTGGGCAGAAGAACGATCTACCCTTCTGTGCAACGAAGTCTAACAACTTCGTACGATCAGCGGCAATATTTCAGTTGTTCTTTTTCGACATATTCCAATCATCAAAGAAACGCGATAAACGTCTTAAAAATGAAAAAATGGGGATTGGATTTAATAAAATATTGATAACAGAAATATCATAAAAATACAATTAAGAAAATTCTTCGTATCTTTACATTTTAAAATTAAAATTTAGATTCAAACTTCATATCGTTGCTTAAAGTAAAAAAAGATTACTTTTAGTAATATAATTTCATTTTAAAACAAAATAAAATTTTATCTATCAATGTATGAGTGAATAAGTTCCTCGTTTCAATTTTTTAACCATAAAACGTTATCTGATTATAAAAATTCAAAATGTTTATCTTTAAAAAAAAATAGAAGACAATAAAGCTTGTCACTTTAAATATAATTTTCAATCTTGAAAATTGCCTTATTCCAAAAATCTTCTAGACACGCATCTTAGAAAAGTACCTTCTAGGTACCTGCGAAATTGAAAAATCGGAAATTATTACCGAGTAAAACCGGCGCTCAAGTAAAAACAAGGAGACAGCGACATAAGCGGGAAAGAGTGTCGAGTTGAGAAGAGAGGCGAGAGTAGTGACCAAAACGAGGAAGTAAGTGCGAATGAAAAAAAGAACGAGATAGATAGAAACCGTAGAGAAATGGAGGCGTCTGGTTAGACATTGCCGAGTGCACGGGTATTTCGAAAATTCGATAAATTTCATCCCCCCCCGCTCTCCTTCTCATCGTCTCCTTCTCTTCTTCTATCTCCCAGCCTCACCACACACATCGATCGCCCGAGCGGGCGATGAAATTTCCTCGTCGTCCCAATCTCTTGTTATTCCCGAGAGGTTCTGGACTGGGACCCGATATATACCAAGCTTTCCTTCCCGAAAGCTTCTATCGCCATTCCCGCCCTACTGATCTGGCCTGGATTCACATTCTGCCCCCTTTGTCCCGTATGTTTCTCTCTACGTTCATTGCCTATTACTTACTTCGTTTCCTCTAATTTTTGCGAATAAATCATAGAACAATTCGATTTCGACCTCCATAAAAGAGTCAACCAAAATCGAGAGAGAGAGAGAGAGAGAGAGAGAGAGAGAGAGAGAGAGAAATTAATAAACGCGACATTATGACGTGACCAATTATAATGTGAAAGGCAAGATGATAACAAAGTTCATAGAATAATTTTGTGTTGATTTGACAAAGAGATAATATATTTAGTTTCATGCAAACTATATATAATAAATCTAAAGTGGATAGATGATGGTTATGAGACGAATTATGCTTATTCTAAATAACGATGATAAAAGTTATTCCAAATAGATTAAGAAATTGACAAATCAATACAAACGCAAATTTTATTTGTGTCTGTTAAAAATATTTATCAACTTTGTCCAACATTATTCCAGTTTTGAACTGCCGAAATTGAAAAGATAATTTAAAGTAATATAAAGCACATTTTTTCCATATTTGTATAATTAATAATACGATTATTAATTTTATTACTTCAATATCATTTGCCATTATTTATTTTTCTCTATTGTTATTTGTTATCATTTAATTAATTTATCTATTTACTGTGAACAACTTCGTGTATTATTGCTTATCGAATCAGCAACATCCGTAAATAATTTTTTAATTAACGCGCGTAGCGTATTCCTAGCAGCGTGTTGCAGGGGTAAATGTTTATGATGCTTATATAATTTATAATAAAAGGCGGCGGAGGGGAAGTAATATATCCGTGAATAAACGTCCGAGGAACACCATATGGTGGAAGATACTCTTTCCGACAAGACTTCGCAAAAGCGTGTTAATAATTCGTGGCGTGGAAACACGACATGCTCGACTAGAACCCGGTAGTCGATCGATCGCCACTGTACCGAACTAATGCTCGCGGCTGTGTCTGTCGACTCTCACCCTAATCGCGAAACCGATTAATTCCGCCGTTATGTCGCACTTAATTTCGTATCTTTCAACGCTGCAGCAGCACGCTCTGACCGCAATATCATGCGTGATGAACCTGATAAACAATTAAATTAGATTCAAAATAAAACAAAATGTTAGAATATTAATTTAATTAATTATATCGATTAATATAGTGCATTAAAATATAATCTTTGAATTAAATTAATAATCTGTTTAATTAATGATTTAATTAAAGGCATTCTAATTTCTCTTTAGATTTAATATGCAATTCTAAAGTCAATAACATATAAGTATCTAATTTCAAAACAATCATATAAAAAAGATATTTAAATCTCGATAGCTTGTAAAAAGATATAAACTCTTCTTTTGATATATATCAACATATTACAGATCTCTACACATCCCGACTAGAATTTGTGTCAGGTTAATCTATGTTATAAGGACCTAATTTAGTTGACATAAGGTATTAGGTGTACAAAAAAGTTCTGAGCTTTTTTTGTAAAATTCAATCTTTATTCGTATGTAATCGTACGGAAATGGCTTGCTGCGTAACGCCAAGCTGTTCTGCAAGCTCCTTTTCAGTTTG
>Ga0157364_1004390_pt1 | contig 14072 bp, 6 predicted proteins | sample AttsexASBM2_FD_111476 | JGI IMG/M metagenome (GOLD analysis project Ga0157364, IMG submission 111476) | Fungus gardens microbial communities from leaf cutter ant in Ribeirão Preto, State of São Paulo, Brazil - Atta sexdens ASBM2 | ecosystem: Host-associated > Fungi > Mycelium > Unclassified ... | reverse complement strand
TAGATTGAAGTGGTAAAGCGTAAGGATACAGGAAGGTATCTACGCTATTTATAAGAGTCTATGGTTCAACCACAAGGCATACATGAGGATTCATACATGAGGAAACTGTAAGGATTAAGCAAGATAACAGCACCTACTGCATGAGGTGCTGACTGAGACTACATGTGGCGCAGCCGATCATGTCATCATACCCTCTACCCAAGTCCTTGTTGTTTCCTAGAGGCATCGATCGTAACAAGAACTGGTGTTAGCAGCACCAGATTTAGATAAAAAAATGAGGATGGAAGATGGAGGCCAGTAGTGTTAATGATAATCAAGTATTTATAAAGAACTGTTAGTTATGTAGTTTACAAGAAGTAGTAATAGAAGGACTAGAGGTAGATATAGTAGAAAAATAAAAAAGGCTAGGAGTAAGGATGAAGAAGTAGTTAGAGTAGTAGAAGAGATGAAGAAAGCAGGAGTAAAGATAGTACAGGGAGATGAATGGCAAATCAAGGGAGATTTAGTATTAAAGGAAGGAAAGATATATGTACCAAAAGATAAAGAGCTGAAGGCAGAAATAATCTAGTTACATCATGATGTGCTGGTGGCAGGACATGGGAGTAGATGGAAGACAACAGAGTTGGTTACTAAAAATTATTGTTATTGGTGGCCAGGAATGACAAGAGATATAGGAAAATATGTGGAAAGATGCAATATGTACCAGAGGATAAAGAATAGGACAGAAGAAATAGCAGGAAAATTGAAATTGAGTGAAGTACTGGAGAAATCATGGACTTATCTGACAGTGGACTTTATTACAAAGTTGCCATTAGTAGCTGAGAAGAATGCAATCCTAGTAATCTGCGATAGGCTGTCCAAAATGATATATTTTGTAGCAACTACAGAAGAGACATTGGCGGAAGAACTGGTGAGATTATTCAGGGATAATGTGCAGAAGTTGCATGGGTTACCAGAGAGTGTAGTGTCAGATAGAGGACTGCAGTTTGTAGCTAAGTTAACAAAAGAATTAAACAAAATGCTGGGAATAGAAACAAGGTTATTGACAGTATTTCACTCACAGACAGATGGGCAAACAGAACAAATGAACCAAGAGTTGGAGCAATACTTGAGGTTCTTTGTGGATTATAGGCAAAAGGACTGGTCGAAATGGTTAGCAACAGTGGTGTTTGTAATGAATAATAAAGTTCATATGACAACAAAGGTTTCATCTTTCATGGCAAACTATAGAAGAAAGCTGAGAATGGGAGCAGATATTAGGAAGAAGAGAAAAGTGGAGAAGCAACAGAGTTTGCAGAAAGAATGAAGAAGGTGTAAGAGGAAGCAGGAGTAGCATTGAGGAAGGCACAAGAAGAAATGAAATGACAAGTAGATAGAGGAAGAAAAGAAGTTGAAGAATGGAAGAAGAAAGATAAGATGATGTTGAGTACAAAAGATTTGATGTTCAAAGAAAGACTAGTAAATAAATTAGTGGACTGATATATAGGACCATATACTATCAAGGAAGTAGTATCCACTAATACAATCAAACTACGACTGCCAACCTCAATGAAAATTCACCTAGTTGTGAATGTTAGTTGAGTAGTACAGTATAAGGAACAAGTAGAGGGGCAGAAAAAGAAAGATGTAAAACCAATTGAAGTAGAAGGAGTCAAAGAATGGGAGGTAGAAAAAATTTTAAATAAAATAAAAATAAGAGAAGTAAAGAAGTATTTAGTATGCTGGAAGGGGTTTATAGCAGAACATGATACATGAGAAAGGGAAGAGGATTTAGAAAATACAAGAGAAATTGTAGAGGAATTTAAGGGAAGAATGAGTGCAGAAGTAAGAAAGCAAGAAAAGTTGGATATGATAGAGGAAAAAGACTTTAGGAGAAGAGAGCTACTAAAAAAGTATATGATAAAGATGTTGTATGGGTAGGATGATGAAAAGTTTGAGGAGGAATATTTGAGAAAGTTGGAGAGGAACTAGTGAAAATGGAAGTCAGTTTCTTCAGAGGAGAAACCTTGAAGAGAGAATAATGTTAAAGTAGAAAGTGGTGGACTTTATTTATTTCTATTCTCTTTCTTTATTTTTATCTTATTTTCAATTTATCTTTCATTTTTCTATTTTGAGAACTTAGGGTTAGGGTTAGAGTGATGAGATCATGCTGTCACACAGCAGGTCACATCAGATAACATAGTTACAAGTCATGAGACACATGGAAGAAGATGGAAGGTTCTGGAAGGATAACATCATACAACATGTACAATATATGTTGATCTTATAGCATATACATGGTTGTTTAGGGTAGGCTAGAAGTAGCTCACACAAACCATTAGGTATTAGTATATAAGGTAGACAATCTTATACAGAGTTTTCTATCAAGTTCTCTTGTGTAAACCCTATACAAGGTTCTTTCTTTTGACCAACTCTAAGGTCTTAAGTTTGTAACAAATACACTGAAACTCCAAGCATTTCCTATATCTCTTACTCATATATAAGACTAGTAGTTATATTGTGATTTGCTAGTCTGATAATTGACAAAGATAATTATTATTGAACTCAATCTCTAATGTTCAATGATGATACACTAAATCAGTACTCATCTCTATCTCAAACTTCATTTAATTCTCTGAAGTTGTGACTACATGGTAGACAGACAGTGCAGCACATAAGCTGAAGCCAAGATTATTCTACAAGTTTGCAACACTAAGCCAACTCCATGGACTTTTACCTCCTAGTATAAATTGTGTCTGACAGTATTATCAGACTTCCAAGTCTGCTATTACTTCTAAGCAGTTTCATCTGCTAAATTCTCTGCCACAGTTCCATCTACAAAAAAACTTGTTTTACACTTCAAAGTCTAGTGGCTTTCTCTTGCTGTAACTTCTCAATCTATTTAGGATCAACTTTGGTTTCACTACTTGGGACATTCTTCAATACCATTTCACATTTCAGCAATAATCTTGCATATCCACAAAATGCTCCATAACACTTAAGACATATCCATCAAAGAGGCTAGTTATCTCTAAGATCTCCAACTCATACTATTTAACCTGCCTAGATAGTTTCACATCTAATAGACATAAATCTTTTACTTACTCATAGTCAAAACTATATTATAGCAATAATACTAATGAGCAGTTGGCTGATGTACTTAGTTAACTTGCAAACACTCTTACTGCTAATCAAACCCTAGTATTAATACTAATTTGAAGAGAACTAAAGCCTACATCCCTGATATATTTGGTGGCACCAAGTCTGACAAGCTCAATAATTTCTTGTTTTAATGTCATTTTTACTTCCACACTTGTTATAGTACGAGAGTATGGATAGACTTTAGGGTTAGGGTTAGTGGACAGAAATAGGACAGTAGTATATTATTAGTCTACAATGGATGGAGAGCACGTGACCTGGAAGTCATATGATAGAGTTTAGAACAGTCTGGAAGGACTAACGGTCTAGAAGGATCGAGAGAAGTCTAGATAGGAGTTAGAGTTAGGAGTGACATCAAGGGACATGAGTTCCTTATAGTGTACACATGGTGTGCACATGTACAGCGGAGATTAAAGGTATGACGTCAGGGCACATGTAGGAAGCATGGTGGTCTTAAGGAAAACACATGTGGATGAGTAATAGGACATGAGGTAGAAGCATGGTGGATGAACATGAGGTAAACATATTGTTGTAGCATGGACCACATGTAACTTATATAAATAGAGAAGCAATGCAGCGAGGGCTCCTTGTCGAGTTCTCTTGTAAATCCCCACTACTAGATAGCCCATTAGAGAGCTTTGCTGAAGTAAGCATACTACAAGTGCCGTTACGGCGAGTGGTTGCTACAACAACACTAATCTCACACAATTTGACATAAACATTACAAAAATTAATTTTGCAATGATCTATCTTACTAAAATCACTCAGGACTGGTTTGAGGTAGGCCTTAACCAGGAAAACCAGGGTATCTTGCAAGACTAGCTCTTTAATTAGAATCTTTTTGTTGATGAATTATGTTGACACTTTGATCTTTTAGACCCTATCAGTGAAGTAGCTACTATGTTAGATAATCTCCACATGAAGCCTGGTAATAAGATCTCCACTTATAACATAGATTTCATACACTATATCTTCCAATTGGATTAGGGGAATAGTATTTTATACCACTGTTATTATTAGAGACTTTCCAATCAGATCTAGGACTCTATTTCTATCTGGAAATAATAAAAACCTACTTTGTTCTAGGATATGTATGCTTTAGCAATGACTATTAATCATTGTTACTAAGAACATGATTGTAAATACCATTGTATAAAGCAGGCAGAAAAAGAGGCCCTTGAGTTTCATTTTCAAAAGCAAGATATAGCTTTCCTCTGCTGGTAATGGTGTAGCCTCCTAGAACAAGACAAATATATCTCTAGTAGCTTTATCTACCAAATAATTTCTCTTCTTTCAACATGTCATTCTCTACTTCTAAGAAACAATCTAATTCTTTATGGGTAGATTTCTCCTTTAAGTTGGCCAACAATGGCAAGTTGACTAGTGATAAGCACAAAAAGTGTCTCAAAAACAATTTGTGCCTCTATTACAGTGCAGGAGACCACAATTTAGACTTTTGTCCCAAGAAGCAGACCACAGTTACTTCTAAAGACTATAGTACTTCAGTAGCTACAGACTTTTCTGTAGTTATTCCCAAGAAGCTCTTGGAAAAATAGAAAGTAACTTCCAAAGCTCTGTACAAACTGAGGGCTATATTGAACTTCTTTATGCAGTAACAAGTCCCATTCAACTCAATAGATCTGTTCTTTTTGATTCTTATTCACTTTTTGTCTCTCTTACTTCTTCCTTGATTCTTAGTTAAGATCATCTTAATAAAATTATATTTTAAGCTCTTATCAACTCTAGATCTACCCATTGCTTTGATGGTTTATTAAACAGTACTATCTCCAAAATTGCTAACTTGCTCATAATTTTCCTCACTGGTAATTGTATAACTCTGGACTTTTATATCATCTTGCTTGATTCTTTCTGCTCTTTGATTCTTAGATATAACTAGCTCACCTAACACAATCTACTAATTGACTAGTTAAATAGATCAATAAACTTCTGTTCATTTTTGCAGGGAAATCTTCTTCCTTTTATGTCATGGCTAACACATCATTGGTATCTCCATTATTTCATGACACATTTTTGCAATCATTGGAATTTGCAGTTTCCATAACTGCACTGGAAACCTCCATGTTTACCTCTGAGTAATCTAACATCACTATCATTGGTGCTATTGCATTCTTGCACACATCAAAACTTCTGAGCTCTAGCAAGTTTCAACTCTTTCTTTGCTTTTCAGACATTTAGACTAACTCCACAAACCTTACAGAGACTTTTAATCTTTCCAATATTCCCTCCAAGTATCATGAATTTACCAACATTTTTAGCAAAACCAAGGCTGAAGTTCTCACTCCTCATTGTCCTTATAACCTCCAAATCAACCTGGAAGAAGGTACTTAACCTCCAGTTGGCTCTATATACTCTCTTTTGGCATCTGAACAAGAGGCTCTAAAGAAATTCATTGAGAAAAATCTTAATATGGGATTTATTCAACCAACCTCCTTTCTGTATAGTATACCAGTCTTATTTATCAAGAAGAAAGATGGTTCACTATATCTCTATATCAAATTTTACAGTCTTAACCATATTTCAAAAAAGAATCACTATCTACTCTTACTCATTTCCAATCTACTAGACTCATCTTACAAAGCCTGAGTATATTCAAAGATAGATCTTTGCTATGCTTACCACTTGGTTTGCATAGCTAACAGTAATAAATGGAAGACTGCTTTTAAGACATGTTATGAATCATTTAAGTAGTTTGTAATATCTTTTGGTCTTTTTAATACTCTTATGGCCTTCCAGCAATTCATAAACAACTTTTTCTCTGATTTTTTGGATGTTTGTGTTATGATCTATCTAGATGATATACTCATCTACTCAAATAACATGTTCAAACATCACCAGTATATTAAGGAAGTACTCAAGCATCTCTGCAAGGCTAGCTTATATACCAAAGTAGAAAAATACAAATTTCACTTTGAGTCAGTAGAGTATCTAGGATATATCCTTTCTTCTTCTAGTTTCACTATGTTTAACAACAAAGTAAAGATTATTCAAGACTGGCTGGAGCCCAAGAAAGTCAAGAATATTCAATTCTTCTTAGATTTTACTAACTTTTATTGCCAGTTCATCTTTAATTACTTAGATATTGTCATTCCATTAACATGTCTTACTTAGAAGGACATTTTCTGGAAGTTCAATTCTTCTTATCATGATACTTTAAATTCTCTCAAGAAGACATTCACCTCTACTTCTATTCTTATTTACTGGATTCCTGATATTTAACTCATTGTGAAAACTGATATTTTAGACTATGCTCTCATTACAATTTTTTCTATTGTGAATAAAGAAAATGAAGTTCATCCAGTCACTTTTCACTCTCATACTTTTATCACAGTAGAGTTAAATTATAACATACACATACATGACAAGGAATTACTTGTTATTTTTGAGGTTTTCAAAATTTGGCAACACTACTTAGAGGGTCCAGCTTCTTCCATTAATATTGTTATAGATCACAAAAACCTTGAGTACTTTTCTATTACCAAGATATTGACCTAGAGGCAAGTGCAGTAGTTTGAGTGCCTCTTGTTATAACTCAAAACCCTTAGAGTTGGATTATGAGGTAACCTTGTATTGGATAACACAAGAGAACTCAATAAAGAGCTCTTTACAAAATAGTCTACCTTATATACTTCTACAGATGGTCTATGCTAGCTACTGTACACCCTACCCTAAAGGACTATGTGTAAAGCATGAGGCCAACATGTGGTGTCCATGTTGTTATGATGTTATTTTGTTCCAGAACCTTCTACTTCCTTCTCTCAAGTCCTGTGATCAATGTTGTGATCACACCATCAGATGTAACTGATGTGACAGTATGACTGATCACTTCTAACCCTAACCTCAGAGTTCTAAAAATAGAAAAGATGAAAAATAAATAAAAAATAAAATAAAAATAAGAAAGAAAATATAAAGAAACTAAATCCACTTTTTGTGATTCTGACATCTCTCTCAGTTCAACCTTGTTATTAAGTTTTGTTCTGGTTGTCTTGGCATCAAACTAGACACTTTCACTAAACAGTGGAATGTCTACTCTAAAGAAAATAATACTGGCTATGCCATAGTCAACCTTCAAACCAATCTTCACTTAAGAACAACTTGTAGTCTTTGTACAAGCTACTGTTCTTCTCTTTCCTTCTCTTTACACAGTTACAGTTGTTGATCTAGATAATTTATACCAACACATTCTTTCAACTCTTTCTAGTGACCTAATTATTACAAAACATATTCCTACAGATAGCTAATAGTCTATAAACCCCAATGGTTTTCTTTATCTTAATAATAGAATTTATATACCATCCACTGATAATCTCTACATATGTGTTCTCCAGTATAATCATGATCACATTCTAGCTGGCCATTTTGGTCAGAACAAGACACTGGAACTAGTTTGCTATAGATATTCCTAGCCTAGTTTCTGTACTGATGTACAACAATTCTACAAGTTCTATATCACTTGTATGTAATCTAAACTACGATTTTACAAGCCCTATATATCTCTCAAACAACTTCTTATTCCCAAATGACTATAGAATTCTATTTCTATAGACTTCATCAAGAGTTTCTCCCATTATCATCCAGATTTGATACTATTCTGGTTATAGTTAACTAGCTCACTAAGCAGGTGATATTTATCCCTGTCCATGACACCATTATGTCTATAGACTTAGCATGTCTGTTTGTCCTCTATATGTTCTCTAAACACAGAATTTTTTTCCATGTCATCTCTGACAGAGGTTCAGAGTTTGTGTTGAACTTTTTCTATTCTTTAGGTACTGCTCTAAACATGTGACTTCATTGTACTTCAGGCTATCACCCTGAAAGTGATGAACAAATCAAACACACAAACTAAACCCTTGAGCAATATCTTTATATATATTATAGTTACTAGCAAGACAACTGGTCCAAAATTCTACCATTTGTAGAGTTCTCTTATAATAATACTCCAAGTGTTACTATTAGTGTTTCTTTATCCTTCACTAATAAAGGATATCATCCAAACATCACTGTTCATCATGAACATGATATTGCTTCCTCCTGAGCCTACAACTTTTCCATAGACCTCAATTAATTACAATGTATTCTCAAAGCTGAATTCTCTGCAGCCCAACAGCATTATTAGAAGTCTGTTAATGCAGAACTACTCAGCCTTTAAAAAAGCTCTTTGAAAAATATCTTGAACCTTACAAAATCATTTCCCAGCCTAGTAACTATCATTCACCCTTCATCTCTCAGAGTCTATGTACTCTGTCTATCCAGTTTTCCATGTGTTTATGCTCAAACCTATTATATCCAACTTCTTCCCTAAAAAAACACAACTAGTTTCTGTACTAGTTATAATTGATAGTGAATCTGAGTATGAGATTTCTTAGATAGTGGACTCCAAAATTGATTGCTAATAATCATACAAGCTCCTATACAAGATGATCTGGCTAAGGTATAAAGACATAGAAAATGAATCTGAGTAAATCTCTACATCTGGGCTTATCTATACTACTGACTTAGTATTTGATTTTTATATTATATATCCTACCAAGTTCAATTCACTTCCTTTACCTTAATCACACTGCTACACTCATCTCCTGCCTTCATATACTTCTAATGGGGATTATTATTATCATTCTCATAGTATATTCTATCTACTTGTTTTCATTTAACTTTATTTTCAAGTATTTTTATAGGTTTTTTTCAAAATTTTGGACTTTAATTTTTATTCCTGTCTTCTAACCATGTTAATTCTTTAAATAACATAATATAGCTGTAATAAAACCAAAAATAAAATAAAATTCAAAATAATACAAAAAAAAACTATTATACTAGTAGAAGATGGACAATGGAGTTTCTTCCTTTATCTCCTCCTGATTTTTCTCAGGTCCCTCTTTAGACCCCTCTTTATCATTTCTATCTTCTTTCTCCTTCAAGCTCTATTTCTCATCAACTATGGCCCCAATTCTTACTAATTGGGCTGTATTTCTTTTTTAGCCCTTTACCAAATCCTATAAGAACTTTCTGATGCCCCAGTATTCTTTAATAAGATTTTAGAGTGCCTTTTCAATAGCACTTAAAACCCTACTATAGATAGGGATCATGGCTAGGGAATAACTACAAGGATAAAGAAGGTTGACAGAGATAATAGAAACAAAAAGTTTCTGTACTTATCTTGAGTTATGTACCAGACAATTCTGCCTAGTATGTATATACTTTTCATAGAAATTATCTTTCTCTATCTTGACTATAGCATTCCTATAGTATCTCCTTAGTTGCTTTTCTTAGAAAGCCGTCACTCTACCTTGTCTTCTAAGGAGATGTTGGTAATCTCCTTTTGTTTGGACTCCCCAAAAGAGTGGCGTTCTCAACCAAGACTTTATTCTAAAGTTACTTTAGGTACTTTAATTACTTTCTTTTTTCTTCTTTTTTGTGAGTTTTTGTTTTTGGACCTCTTCCCATGCCTTGGCTTTGGCTACTTTCCTTGTCTTCCAGGCAGTCCACTCAATGCAGTAGGTCTCTGCTACTTTTTTCAAGTATGCTTGAAGCTTCTGCTCCTTCTCATATCTTCTTTGTATCTCCTGTTACTACTATTCAAGCATCTTAGTGTTGCTTTGGAAAATGTTAGAGAGAGTGGGAGAAAACATAATAATACAAAAAAAAAGGTGAAAAAAAATGTTTTTTTTATATTGTTGACCTAAGTACTATCACAGGTTTTTTGGATAAATTCAATAAAACTTTAAAGACTTAGTCTTAAGAGGGGAGTACTATCATATGCTAGGTTCATCTATTTGAAAGATACATTCCTACAGTGGAGCTGTCTTCTCAACATGTATGAAAAAAGCCTATCCTTTTCACAACACATCTTTTTAACAGTAATGCAATAATCCAGATATCTAGTCTTCCATAACATGGATACTCTTATCTGACTTGGTCTTCTATAGTAGAGTTCTCTTACTTTACTCTTGTCAGTATCTCACTACTAAAACCTCTACTTAGGATGGAATACTGAAACATCAAGCATTTCCTATATCTCCTACTTATATATAAAACTAGTAGTTACATTATAATTTGCTAGTCTGATAATTGATGAAGATAATTTTTATTGAACTCAATCTCTAGTGTTCAATAGTAGCATACCAAATTAGTACTCATCTCCATCTCAGACTTCATTTAATTCTCTGAAGTTGTGACTATATAGCAGACAGACAGTGTAGTATATAAGCTGAAGCCAAGATCATTTTAACAAGTCTATATTTCCAAACCAACTCTGTGGACTTCTACCTCCTGATATGAACCATATCTGATATTAATGCAATCAAACTATAATTGCTAACTTTAATGAGAATTTATCCAGTTGTGAATGTTAGCTGAGTAGTAAGATATACAGATGTTTCAGAAGTTAGTCTATGATAGAAAAACTTTTTGTATTTAAGAATAATAGTCATTATATGAAATTCTTTAATTTGATAATCAACTTGGATTTGTACTATACTTGTTCTATGTTCTGTCTGAATCTTTCTCTTCCAAGATACAACCATGCAATGAGATTAAGCTAGGCATAATGTTTTCTGTTGAAGCCAAGATTGTTATTTATATAGCACTACTTCTGAGTTAATTTTACCTTTGTATCCACTAAGTTATAACAATATTCTCTTCTTAAGACTTTTGAAGTCCTATTGAGTTTATCTAGAAAATATATATATAATAGTGTTTTAAGTTAATATAAAAGAATTTTTCTTTTACTTCTTTTTATTACTAATATATTAGCTTATAACTCTTTATCCCCCTTAGAAATCAAGGCCAAGATCCTTGAGTGTCAAAAAGAAGACATATAATAGCAATTTTCAGAGAAATAAAAGCTCTTGGTCCACCTATAAGAGATGGCAAAGGCACAATATGCTGAGAGGACAACTGAGAAAGCAAGATTGGCAGTAGAGATTAGAATAAAGGAGATAGCTAAATAGGTGCAGTACAAGGAGGAGGAAACATAGAAATAGTAGGAGGAGAAGTTGGAAAGACTTTAGAGAAGAAGTTGACATAGGGATCTGATATGCTAGAAAGTATTGAAATCTCTCCTCTAATAGAGTAAAAATAAGGGAAAGAGGTTATAGAAATCTTCTCAGAAAATGAGACTAGTCCATAGTTTTTGAAGAAAGCAAAGAGAGAGCAAGTGAAGAAAGGCTATAGGAAAGATATAGTAAAAATAAAGAGAGAAAACCTCTATAACAGATATGTATATGCTGGATAAAAGTGTATAGTATAAAATAGCAGGTAAGTAGTAATTTTCTATTATTTTATTCATTTTTTACTAGTTTTTGCCTCTATAACAGATCTCTTTCCTGTGTAAAATATATTGCTATCAAGTATAAGTATAATTAGTATCTTATTTGTTGTTAGAATAAAATGCTTTGTTTTTTTGTCAGGCTTAGTCTATTCTTTACACAGTATTGAACTATGTAGAGAAATCTATATTTTCTGGTCTTTCTACTATTAAAATTGTAATTTGATTCTGAATTACAGTCTACAGATTGTGATAAAATCAGTGTCCAAGACAGCTCATTTTATCTCAACTCATACTACAATAAGTATAGAAGAAGCAGCCAAACTTTTCTTATATTATATATAGAAGCTTTATAGCCTTTCTATATAAGTTATTTTATTCTAACATTTTTTTTTATAATAAAACTCTCTTTTATAATCTACACTTCTATGTTTAGAAATATTTCATATTGCTTTCAACCCTATATTTTACTTCTGCTAAACTTAAGTAAAGTAAGTAAGAAATTAATTAAGATAAATATAAAGAAAGATAAGATAAGAGAAAAAAGATAGAAAAACAAAGAGAAACTCTATTGAAAATATGAAGACTAGAGTTAGACTTGTAATAGTGCAATCAAAATAGAGAAAGAGAACTAAGCTTAGTAAATAAGCAATATGGAAATTAGTAACTAAATCTGCAGCATAAATGAGTTTAGTTGCAGAAATCCATTTAGATTCATTTTTAGTGTCTTTATAATCTAGCCAAATAACCTTGTAAAAGAGCTTACAAGTCTATTTTTAATCAATTTTGAAGTCTACAACCTATAAAATTTCATAATTGGGTTCTTCACTAATAATAACTGGTATCAGAGTAGATTAAATTTTTTTGGGAAATATGTTGGAAATGGTTGATTCAAGTATGAAGATATAAAAAACTAAATGTATAGAATGTATAGATTCTGAAAGATAAAGAATAAGTAACAAAATACTAAACTAAAAAATGATTTTTGAGGTATTTTTTAAAGAGCTTTTTGAAGTCTTAATAATCCTAAAGAATTAAGCCTTCATGTAAATCTTATCATCTACTTTGAAATTAGATATAGAAAAATACCATAATTTATTGAAATTAATAACAAAGTTACAGTATCAGAGTTAAAGATAGTAAACTTTATTTATTTTTATTTTCCATTTTTGGACTTAAAATCAAAAGTTAGCATCATGTTACATATAACTATCATATATAAAATATTATGTATCACAAAAGAATATAGAAAGTTCTAGAATAATGATGTTATACTATATATTCTTTAGGGTAGGCTAGATTTAGTATAACACAAACTATTAGCTAAGTGTATATAAGATAAATACTTTGTAACTGGAACTCCATCAAGTTCTCTTATATTAGCCTAATATAAGGTTTTTCTTTTGTCTTAAACACTTTGAGACTTAAGTTGTAATATACAGGCTCAGAAGGAAGCAATTATATTTAGAATATATACTAACCCAACTATATCTGTTATCTATTCTAGATAATACTAATCTCATCTAAACTCACATACTTTCTTTTAGAGCAAATTATACTCCATTCTAATTAATTATCATATTACAAATAAGAATTAATCCATGTTATAATTCTAAGCTTGGTTTAGATTACAACTTAGATAAAGACTTGAGAAAGAATAAAGGAGATAATTAATTGGTAAAGCATAAAGATACAAGACTATATCTACTACTATATATATCTAGTGACTATGAGTAATAAGTAAGGTACCCTTGAGAAAACAATAAAGAGAGAATAAGGAAAATATGAGGAGACCTCTACTACTACATGAAGTACTAACTAATCTAACATGAGGAAAGTACAAGGCATAGTAAATATAAGTCAAAAATTGCAATAATCTATTTTATAACAATTCTATAGAGTTCTAAGCAACAACCTCTATAGTGTTTAACAAACACAGAGTATATGCAGCATTCTATTATTAGAAAAGCTTCTTTCTGTATTTAAGAACTATAGTTATCATATATAGTTTCTTAGTCTAATAATCAACTTGAATTAAGTACTACATTTATCCTTAGTCTATATATAAATATCTCCTCTTAGATTATGACCACATAACAAAGTTAGATGCAACTTTTAGTTGAAACCAAGATCATTATTTATGTAGTATACTATTTCCAACTTATATTTATATCTTTTTTCAATAAGTCTTACTATTTAATCTGCCTTTTATGCTATATTTGTAGATCTTTAATGAACAATATTATCAGACTACATAGCTACTGTTACAAACTAGGTTCCCTACCTCTTTCTGACCTACTATCTGATCTTATAGTATTCTTCTACTATAGCTCTGTATCTCTCTCTAAAATTCTATCTGCTTAACATTTAAGTGAGTAATTTGCCAATATGGCCATATCATTCTATCACTTCAGATAACTAATAGGATTGACTTTAACCTACTTGTCTCTTTGAAAAATTCTGAAAAGTACTTCAAAATTACTAAAAATTGTTTTAGCTAATAACAACTCCAACTAAGTCAATATACTTGTTATGACTTAAAATCCTTAGAGTGGGATAATAAGACAACTCTTGTATTGAGTAACACAAGAGAACTCGATGGAGTTCTAAGTACAAAGTAATCTACCTTATATACTAATCCTCATGGTCC
>Ga0157364_1004388_pt1 | contig 14074 bp, 5 predicted proteins | sample AttsexASBM2_FD_111476 | JGI IMG/M metagenome (GOLD analysis project Ga0157364, IMG submission 111476) | Fungus gardens microbial communities from leaf cutter ant in Ribeirão Preto, State of São Paulo, Brazil - Atta sexdens ASBM2 | ecosystem: Host-associated > Fungi > Mycelium > Unclassified ... | reverse complement strand
TTGTTTGATGCTCAATTACGTCTAAAAAAAATATACAGAATTATTCGGAGAATGACATATACGTGCCATTACGACGCTTTATTTCGCGTCACGCTGGATAGTCAAACTTATCGTTGGAATCGAGTAGTTCTATATATGCTCGAGACATCTTCGTCGAGTAATTCTCGGAAGTAAAGGGGACCGTTATTCATTTTGATTACGTGGGATTGTCGTTTCATCCGTCATCCAGTCGAAGCGAAGATCGGTCCTAACAAAACATGTGCAAATATAAAAGTTGCAAGAAAAGTCTTCTCTCTCTTCCTTTTTATTTTCACTGTCAATCCGTTCATCTTTCTGTCAGAACTCTATCAAAATCATCGAATATAACAAATTCTAAATCTGACGTCAATATATATCGTCACATTTCATCAATATTTATTTATTATTATGATCCAGCCAATCAAAACTCACAACGAAATCCAATTTGATGAACTTCGACAATTCGGATATTAAGGATCTATCTAGAGAATTTGTTACGTCAAATTTGGGACATAAAACAGCATCCCTAGTTCGTCGATCACGTACGTGACGATGAAATTCCCTTCTCGACATAAATCAAACCATTTTGCTTAACTGGACCGAGGACCATCGGATAGACACGTATCCTACGTTCACCACAGTGGCAACCCTCAATTGAGATATATTTTCCCGCCAACTGCAGACGCGCGTTATACACACTAGTAAAGTTTCAGTTAAGAGTCGAATTGTGGAGGTAATCCGGGGATGACAGAAGCGGCGGTTACTCTAATTTAAATTGCACAGAGCTGTAGCGTAATTGCCGGTATTTGCTCACACTGTGGGAGAGGGTATACGGACCGAAGGGGACTACGATGCTCGGTTGTTTAGCAGATGTGCGGCGAGGAGCGAGGAGAAACTCATTGTAAACCACCCCCGGGTTCACAGTGCCGCTCGATTTCGTGGTTGGTAATATCAACACGCGGTCCCCTCCCTTTTAACCTCCGGTATTATCGCGGACTTAATGAATGAACCGCTGGCTCTTGGTGAGCTCGACAACGATAACGAGGATGATAATGATAAACGATCTTTGTTCCTGCTCCGAATCTTTGTCATCCCATCATATCTAACCTTCTATCCTTCGTGAAGCCAGGGGAAGGACGGCAAGGCCTGCGTTCTCAAAGCAATCTGCAAGGCTGCCGGGCGTAGGCGCGAAGACGTCGGGAAGGGAAGCTTTCTAGAGGAAACTCTACACGCTATATTCACGTAAGTCGTGAATTAAATTAACTCTCTAATAATAAGGTTTTTTAAAGGATATATGTGATAAAGTGAGGTCGAGTCTAACATAATGCTCTGTTTTGCTCATTTTTCATCTAATAAAAAATGAAAAAATAATAATATGAATATAATGTATTATATAATAAGAATAAATAATACTTCTCCCTCTATTTATTTGTAGATGAAAAAATATACCTAAATGAAGAAAGTCAAATTCGATCAAAGCGAATATTAATGCCCTAATAATATTTTTGAATAAATCTTACAACTTCCAACAAAAAATTTAATAAAAGTTTAACTTTTACTGACTTTAAATAATTGTGATAAAACAAAAAATGCTCTAACTGACGAAACTGTAGAATCACATTCGACTCCGATCTTAAAAGATTAAATTAGTTTTTGATGTCATATCTTCTTTATAGATTTTTCATTTTACTGTATCATTAAGACTGATTGAAAAAGACGTATACTAGCTATTAAATAAAATAACAAATTAATGATTGCAGTCTGCCTGGAGGATGGTACGACATCGATCCGATGACCGAATACGAGCGAGCGTATCACTTGGACGAGAATTGCGACGAGATGCACGCCAAGTGTCCAAGTGTCTTTTGAATTACTGCAATCAAGCGTGATCGTCTTACACGGGCATGAAACGAGCAGTCACGAAGAACTCTCTTTACTTTTTCTAGCCCTTCAAATTACTGGAGCGCCTGAATTGCACACTCACAACGGGCTAAGATTTATACAAGCAAATTACAATAAATATTAAAGTGTTGTTTTATCTTAAGCAGCATAAAAAGATTTGCAAAAATAATTAAAATTATAGTGAGCTACTGCTAAAACAATTTCTTGCAATTTCAATTTATTCAAATATAAAAATGTATGAATAGAATTTTTTTATAACATAATTAATAGAATTTTTTTATTAATAGAATTTTTTATTAATAGAATTTTTTTATAACATAATTATGAATGAAAAATGTAAAAAAGTCCATCAGAGCCTACATCAGTACGGATGCACAGAAAATTCTTTATTTTCGTGTGAATGTAACAAAATGAATAAAATATACGTTTCGATCCTTCAATTCGGGTCCTTATCAATAAAAAATATAAATCGAAATTATATAAATAACGCAAATTCCAAGTTGATGATTCCCGACAATTTAGTTCGTTCTTCTTTATCCAAATTAGCTATGTAATGAATAACCCAATGATTATCAAAACTATTAACTTACGTATACAAAAAATAATATAAAAACTTACATAAAATAAAACAGAAGTCATATACATTGCGTTATTAAATAGAATTACATCGCTCCCTAGATTGTCAGATTTGCTGTGTAGTCATTCAAAAGAAACACGAAAAATTAGAGAATTATTAAAATCATTTGTCTGAATTTTAATTATATCAACAAAGAATTAGTCATCAACATGATTTTGAAAATGTATCAAGATATTAGACAAGGAAAAGGTACTTAATAAAAGACTGATTTCGGATTCATATAAAGCAACAGAAACAGAATCAGAATTTACGTATTCTTTAAACTTTAAAATGATACGTATTCTTTAGACTTACTATACATGAATTTGTTTACGGAATTGTGACGTTGATTTTACCCTCTTTTATTCTTATTTTTATTTTTATTTCAATAACTACATGACTTTATTATTTTGACTTTCATTATATTTGTGATTGTTGACACTACAAAACCTTTACGTCGAGTCGCGAGAAAACGCTTATATGAAATTCAGACAAATGATTTTAATAATTCTCTAATTTTTCATTTTCATGTTTCTTTTGAATGACTACATAGCAAATCTGACAATCTGATGAGCGATGTGATTCTACTTAGTAATGTATATGATTTCAGTTTTATTTTATGTAAGTTTTTATATTATTTTTGTATAAGTTAATATTTTTGATAATCATTAGACTATTCATTACATAGTTAATTTGGCATTTGGATAAAGAAGAACGAATTAAATTGTCGGGAATCATCAATTTGGAATTTACATTATTTACGTAATTTTGATTTATATTGATAAGAATCTGAATTGAAGGGTCGAAACGTATATTTTATTCGTTTTGTTACATTCACACGAAAATAAAGAATTTTCTGTGTATCCGAACAGCTGACGTAGGCTCTGATGGGCTTTTTTACATTTTTTACTGATGAATTCTTTTGAGCCTCATTTTATATATTTGTTCATAATTATGAAATTAATTTTAGTTTTATTTAATTATATCAGAAATTATCAAGAATAAATATATCGAAAAATGATATGGCAAAAAAATAAATTTAACGCATAAAGCAATAATTTAAATTTGTATAAATGATGATTTGTTATTTCAAAATGCATTTTAAAAACATCATAAATTTCATTTGTCAGGAATTAATCTATTTATATTTTGCATTAATCTATTGGGCCTGTCTGTCTCTTTCTGCACAGTTTGCAAAGTCACGAGCCGTGACTTCTTAGAATTGAAGCGTTCTGAGCTGTCGCGCGGTCTTTTTAGTTGAGTAGAAAGGAGGCAAAATATCGCGGTGTAAAAGCAAATAATATAATAACCGTAGCTACGTAATAAGATCGACAACTATGTCGACAACAATGACGTCAGCAATTCAAATTATGTAGTCGATGTCATTCTTGGAATTTCCTTGTGATTATCAAATTGCTCGAATTACAACAGAACTTTCGATGCACAAAGAAAAGAGAGAGAAAGAGAGATACAAAGAAAGGAGAGAGAGAGAGAGAGAGAGAGAGAGAGAGAGAGAGAGAGAGCTCTTCAAAATACAAATTACTATACTTTACAAATTATTCACTTGTTAATAACAATATTTGTAAACAATATTGTTGACCGAGAAACAAATATTTTTAAATAATAGCAGTGTAATTGTAACATTATTTTTCCCGGAAGATTATTAATTTTTGCAAATACAATACATAAGGAAATATTAATCCTCAATTAATTTGAAATAGATATTTATTCCATAATTTTATAACAAATTATTCGATACTAAAATTATTTTCTCAAAGCCATTATCTTTGAAACAATGAATGTTAATGACAAATATCTTATATAACTTAGGAAAAGCTACTAACAACGTACGTGAAGTTTCGGATAGATTTCACTGCAGTAATACAACGCGATGTCAGTGCCAACATTCCGACTGGGAGACTTCAACTTCGGGGGATTACGATTTCGCGAATTGACGACAACTCGCACTAATGACACACGATGTAAATTCCGCAGCTGACGTTCTCAGGGGGGGAATTGCATTACAGCTTACCACCGTACGTGCAAACACATGTAATGCAATTGTCGTAACGTCGCATATGGCGACACTCGGCGGCATCACGGATGTCTCGGTGCTGCGGAAGTGCACCGCGTGGCTGTGAGAGAAGCAACTGTGTGTATATTATTCCGCGAGTATGCGATCTATTATTGTAAGCTGAACAGACAAGGCCGCGTCTACTGGTTTCCTTAATGATGCATCAGACTGTTTACCCGAAATGGACTTCGGAACAGCGTTAGAAGTTGCGGACTCGAAGAAATAGACCATAAGCAGGATAAATGCGTCGCGCAATGCGAATCCAAGAGATGTTCCAGGCGTTTAGAGCATCGGGGACCACGAAAGTCTGACGCGAGAGTCATAAATCTATTACTTCCCTTATTACGATAGCGATTCTCTCCGCGTTACGTAGTAGTGGCGATTAAACAGAAATCCTGAGAAAGATCGCTCGATTTTAAGTGCCGAATAAATCACGCGGTTTCCCGTAAGGCCGCGCAGAGCGCCGGATGGAACCGGCAGCGCATCGTTGGACGAGAAAAAAAAAAGAAAAAAAAAATGAATTGAAGCAGAGAAGATCGAGGAGATCCGAAAGCCCAAAATAAAATTACCTTGCAGATGGAAGCTGCGAAGATGGTCAGAGCGCACTCGGATCCTTGGGATTGGATAAAACAGGCAGTCCGTTCCTGAATATATTTCGCCAGATTTACGAAATTTAAAGGCTCTCTCGCTAGTGAACTGCGGTAAGGACGGGATAGGAGGGAAGGAGAGAGAGAAAACGGAGAGCCGATGAACTTCTCATAAAGAACACCCGAGCTTTCCGTGAGATTTTTCAAGATTAGCATAGAAAAGTCGAGGGACTCCGCAACGAGGACAGCTTGTCAGATTTTAATGGCCTACGATGATGGTCTCTCTCTTTCTCTCTCTCTCTCTCTCTCTCTCTCTCTCTTCGATCTTGATTAATGCAAAAACGATTCGGTCATTAAATAATTTTATTTGCGAAGAAACTTGTGCAATTATAACGAGACACGGTCGCAAATTACTCCGTCTTGGGGTTTATTGAAATACTTGGAGTGCTTTCCATTTGATACAAATCGGTACAAGTCGATACAATCGTCGTTCTATTCTTCTTGATATTCAGAGAGTGACAAAAAAAGAACGACACTTGTGCCGATTTGTGTCATCAAATGGAAAGTTACCCGTTTTTATATTTTTTGGTTATTTTTTGTATTAATTACTTAAGGGGAGGTTAAAATATTCTCTTTTACACTGAAATATATTTTAGAAATACTTTTTGTATATTCACACGACGGGATATTAAAACTTGACGAGGAGTGAAATTTATTCTGCACATTGCAACCGGAAAGATTTCTTACTGCGACATAAAATATGTCAGAGCAAAACGTATATATGTAGTACACGTATGAGAGGGACACGCATACCTTATCATAAGTAGTATAAGCAGTTCTGCACGCTAGCTTGCGTATACGGCTGAAATTACGAAAAATTTAACTCTCGTTTATAACGTATACGTGACTTATGTATTAGGTTATAATTTTCCGTCCGTGAAATAGATAACGCGCTCCATTTGCGATCGATTTTCGCATGCATGTAGAGTATACGTAAAAGTTATAGCTATAACAAAAAGATGATTACAGAATCGATTACAGAACTGTAATTAAATTTAATATGTATGTAGGCGTTTAATATGTCTACTTTGTGAATCTCATATCTCATTATCATGTACGGTAGAATTTTTATATAATGATAAAATATTGTGTAATACGATTAAATAAAACTACATATCTTCATGAGTAATATAATTAAAACACATTTTTTTTACTTTTTTTACATTGTTATGTATATCCTATAAAATTTATATTCCATAAGATTTGTATGTTTTTACATAGCAATTTGGAAACATTTGATACCAACTAAAGATAACATCTATGTTATAATTCTGTATTCAATAATATAATTGTTATGTAACACCATACACTGTTAGCTATTAAAAGAACAATGGTAAATCAATCTTCTGAATTAAATAACATTTTTTGTTAAATTTATCAAAATGTAGATTGATCCATTTCTGTGATTAATTTTAAAGTAAAAAACATCCATACTAACGTACACATTTAATAAATAATAAATTAAATTTGAAACAAATTTTTAATACATTTTTTTCAAATTAAATTGTTTAACATTTTAATTAAATTCATATGCATTGAAGCAATGGCGACCTAAGAATTAAAAATAACTCGAATATAATTTGACGTGAATTTAATAGCATGTATTATGTCACATTTGTATTTACATTTGTTGAATGCGAAATTGTAACGTAAATGTAATGTTACTTTTAATTGATGTTGGACTGTAACAACATCGATCTCTAATTTCCCAGATTGCTCTTGAAAAATTGAGATAACTACTATGGCAATCATGAATGATCATCATGTTATCAACGTGTTAAATTTTGACTCAAATTTTCGTCCGGCGATGAAAATCATCTCTTGTCAAAGCCAATGTGACAATTCACAGCGCAAACACACAGGATCGGCGGCTGAACGAACGCTGTCACGCCGTCTACGCCGTGGCGAGTCGCTTCTCGTGTGTGCACAAGTGCAATATTTCGATGTAACCGCGAAGGATGTTCCCAGGTTTTCTGAAAATGGTCTTCGTCCCGTGACCTCCCGAGAGGGCTGGCCCGAGGCGCAAAGCGAAAGGAGAAAGGGCGATTTTGCTGCAGATAATTCCGAGAAATGAGAGCCCCGTGGCTCGTCCTGATTCTCATTGTGATCCTGGACCCGTTGTTGCTCCTGTGGGAGGCGGTATGTCACCGTAATGACACCAACTTAAGTGCCGCTGGCCAAAGGTCAGGAGAGACTCTGTCCAGGCGGAGACGGGAGCTCACTTTTCCAAAGGGAAGCGCTTTCGTGGTGAGTTAGATGGCTGGATGTTCACAACGGGCGGTAAGGGGTCATCTTTTGTTACGCTAGACTTTTATGAGGGTGTCATCGCTTGCCCTGCGGAGGTCGAAATCGGTTAAATCAGTTAGACGGATGAGGCTCCTCATTTTACCGCGATAACTGTGCTTTTATGAGAAGTTATCCCGAAGGAGGACACGTTCTATTAAAATCGCATTTATTCATATAAAAAGTGAAATACGCATTTCTTTTGTTCATTGGTGATTATGCTTTATTCATTAAAATTATTAGAGAATATAAAGAAATATACATATATCTCCTATTATAATTGCCCAACAATAAATGAAACTACAATTACTAAAATATTTAAGAAAAAAAAAATTTTTGTCTCTTCAGAAATATTTTCTAATATAATTCTATTGCATTTAAATTCGATTAAAGATGTATTAGTAGAGAGACGTACAGTCCCGGCAAAGAAAATTAAATTTAAGTATGTTTAATATTTACATGTTAAATAAATGATATACATATGAAAGTTACGTAAATAAGAATATATTTTTGTTCAATAACATATTTTTGTAATTTATTTATTTTATTTGTTATTAATTATTTGTTTTATTGTTATAAATTAAAATTTTTTAAATGATAAAGAAACTTACATTTTTTTTTTGTAAGTACTTTAAATATTCAAAGTAATTTATGCAAAGTTTTATTATGATTCACTGACTAATTACAAAGATATGGAATAAATATTTTATTTATTTATTGGATAACTAGTTCATGCATCGCAAGATAACTCTATGTAAATAATCTAGGATAATGTACTTATATTAAAAAATTGAGATTTTTATTATTTATTTTATAATACATTTTTCAATTAATATAATAATTAAGAGGCTCATCTAAATAACAATTCCAAAAATTATGTAATGAGAGGGTATTTGAACCTAGCAAATTTACCTTTTCTAATATTATTATATGATAAATAAACTAAAACAATATACAAGCATTTCAATCTTTAATACAGTCCTCCTCAGTGAATTATAAAATTTACATGTGTTTTTCGCAAATCGATGCATAATAAAAAATTCTTTAAACTATTCTCTGTCGCAATTGTTGCTAATTATAATAATTTTTAGATTTTCTTGCCTTATACGACAAAATCGTCTTCAGGAGAATCATAGTTTACTGACCATATACATAATGGATTTTATTTAGATAATATAGTTTGTACTGTAAATTTTTTATTATTCATATTGTGGATTAATGTATTATATTACGTTATTACCTCTCTTTGATTCCTTAGATAATCGATTCTCCGATAACAATGATATGTGTAATTGTTACATTGTTAACTAAAATTCGACTAATATTTTTGTAATCTTTTGCTTATTAACTAATGTTTTGTGATGTCATTAGGTGAGGAATAATAGATCTAAGATGGGGAGATAATTATATTCGATCATTGTTCTATATCGCTTCGTCTGTTTAAATCTGATGCTTACTTTTTTATGTATATCATTTCTGATACAGTTCTTTTTAAATATGAAGGCTCACTATTCACAATATATACATTTTCCCAATTAAATTCGTGTTTTTCATATAACTTATACTCTAATACCACTGAGAGAGAGATACTTTTTTTATTTATGTCTTTTATATGTTCATTTAATCTTGTTTCTAATGTTGTTTTCTTTTTTGTTAGGCTCGAATAACTTCTCTCAATACACAATTTTTTTAAATACGTTTCCATATATTTTTATTAGAGCAGATTTTAAAAAATATTACTATTTATTAAAATAACTTGATTCAGATAAACCATCAAATTTGTCATATTATTTTTACGTGATTTAGAATAATCTGTAATTTTTTCATAATTTTATTATCATTTTGAAAATATGTATAAAACATCCTTAGGAAAAAAAAAATCTTGATTTTATTATTCATATTAAATTGTAAATATTAATACATATGGAATTGTCTGTTTAGATGACTCTTATTTTGCTAAAGGCTATTCAACTTAATGAGCCTAAAAACTGGAATTTAGACCTAGAATTCGATACAACATGGCCTATACCTAGCCAGGAAGATTTAAAGAAGGTTACTTCTATCAAAAGACCGTCTAAACTAAAACGACGACATAGGCGCGAACTTTATGCTAATTTGGAATTAGCATTGAACAGGTAAAGAGGAAATTATTTTTGTTTTATTTAAATCATGTTTCACGATCAAACTGAGATTTTTTAAAAATTTGTGAAGACGGTCAAACATAAAATTGAAATATAATTTTAAATATTTAATGAATTATAAGAATAATATTTTTTTGTTAAATTACTTTGTAAGTATAAAATTAAAACAGATATCACGTATGTACACATATTTAAGATAAAGAAAAGAAGAAAGAAATGTTTACTGCAAGTTTTTGATAAATATATAATATTGATTTTATAATGAAATTTTATTGGACATGCATTAAATATTACATGTTTTTATGTTATAAATGTATAATACTCCAAGCATCCTAGAAATTTTATGTTAACTTTTGTTTTTGAAGATTAAATCAATTAACATTGACTGTTATCCATTTTAGTCGAAACTTACCAGGACGATTATGTATTCTGCGCACAATTTGCGAAGCGGAAACGGTACTAAGTCCCCCAGGATTTTCAATTATCGAAGATGCTATACGAATTATTTTAAGGTAAGTTATATTCTCAGCATATCTTAAAGTAAATCGATATTTACGAATTTGAGATTAGTACTTTATAAAGTCTATCACAAATGATCTTTAAATTTTTAAATCTTTAAATTTTAAAATAAATTACAATGCATTGTAACAAAAAAATTTATTATAATGTCATATTGTTAAAATGATAATTTTTAAAATTAGAAAATTAGAAATGTTGTTTGTTTTAGAAATTTCGAAGATGCTGATAATTACGATTGCTACGATGTTGCATATCGAATGAAAAGTGACTGTGAGGTTGTTTATCCTTGTCCATTTTCACTCTTGAAATTATTGTTATATAATTTATATACAGGGGAAACGTGAAAGATAGCCAATTAAAAAAATTATCAAATTGATAACAAAATACTGTGTATAAATTGTATAACGTAATCCATTAAATTTCATATTTAATTAGCGTAGTTTTTTGTTGTAAGCGAAAACTCTGTGATATTCCCGATATTACTGCGCGAATAAATATCTAAAAATGTATGCGTCAAAAGTCATCGATAAAACACAATAAAATAAAATAAATCTAAAAAAAACGAGTAATTCAATCCATGTATATATTCCCATGTAATTTTTATTTAATATTTCTTAAAATTATTATTGGTAAAAATAATTATCGAATTAAATAGTTGTCGCTAGAAACTAATTCCTAAAATGCGTAAATTCCTAGATAATTTTTGTTGCGTAATGAGCCGCAATTCTGATCAAACGAATATTTCAATTGAAAATTTCAAATTATACATAAAGTACATTTATCATTAAACTAGTGTAATTAAGCGAACAACGCTTATTATTAGTTCACTAATACAAGTAAAATAATGGAATTGATTTCATATTTGAAATTATTTTCCCGATATGTTTTTATTAGTGGTCTTATTATTTCGAATACATATCGCTACTGGCAGTCGAGTTTATAACTTTCCTCCCTTCATAGATAAATAAGTTTCTATTTCGGTACTCGTAATTAATTAATCTAAGTTCCATGTATTTCTGTGACAAAATTAACGAATCTAAATTGCATCTAAAACAAATCTAAGAGCGTGAATTTGTGAAACATAAATGATGAAAATAAACTCTATCCAAGTTTTTACATTTTTTAAACAATGTAATGTTTTATTAAAAACATGTATATATAATATGTTCATATATAATCCTTTTTAAATTAGTAACTTAAAATGATTTTTTAGAGACAAATTTTTTATTCTATTAAAAATTTAATTCTTTTTTATAATTTAAAAGAATTTACGACGATATAACTAGAAAAACGTTAATCACACTAATAGTGGTGGCAATATTTTACGTTCACACCCAGCTATGTGTTTCGGCTCTTGAGCCGTTAATCGTTTGCTAAATAAAGCCAGAGGAACGTGAAGCCCATACGCAGCTGGACGTTAATGAATTCGACAATGCTCCACGCTCACCTAACTGCAATAATAACGGTCGTTTCAGGCCGGATTGGACTGAACCGGGAGATCATTCACCGGGTAACTCTCGTGGACGAGCACTGCAGAAGATCAAAATAAGCAGGTAAGCCCGAGGATATCCGCTTAATTCGACGACCGGTCGATATGAAATAAAACAGCTCGTTTTCCATTTTCGTTTGTGTCCGCGGACGCGGAGATTCCGGATATTGACCGGAATAATTGCTTGCAAACGTATCTGTCGAATTCGCGTATGATCGAATAGGCGGGAGTCTCGTGAATTTACATACTGATATTTAACATACAGAAGTTATTTTTGTACGCGAATGTTTTCAAATCGTGATCGCTGTTTGCAAAAGGCATCGATTTTCTCGAAAGCGTGAAAGAGAAATACAATGTATTCTGCAAATTATATATTGTTATTAATTGTAATCATTAATTGTAATTGATTTAGATTAAGATTTAGATTTAGAATAATTTAATACTGCTATTAGCATTTAAAATTCCTATTTAACATGTAAAATCTGTCCTTTCATTTATCAAGCCGATAAAAGCGGCTTGATATCATTTTGCTTTAATGAATTTGCAGATGAAGTACGTCAGGCATAACAAAAGAAGTGACATTTCCAATATTCGATGTAGTCGCATGAGGAAACGGAGAAAGAGAGAGTGAATGACGATGAAAAAGAAAGTTTGCCAGACACATCGATAATACGAGGCAGTCCCAAGCCGATTACTCATGCTTTTGTCACGCGGAAAATCAAACGATATTTCTTACTTTTACGTAATTTTGCTAATATATTTCATTAACTTTCTATTGAAGGATTTTTCCAACAAATTCAGTTTTGACTGATTCATAATTTCATTAATTAATTTAATAAATTATTAATTAAATTAATTAATCTATTTACATTGCATTTACATTACATTTACATTGCATTCCGGCGATATTACTGGCAGTTTGATGCGTTTATTAAGCACAACACGTTTAACGTCGTCTTTAAAATCTTATGCTGTAATCTCAACAGCGGAAAATAGCGTGTGCATTTAAAAGAACATATATGTATAGTCGATCATAAAAAGAATTATGAAGGCATACCTGCGTCCTAAATCAGTGCTGGAAAGACACAAGACTGAGCAAAATACATAATCAAAATATTTGAAATACTTTCAATCTTTTGATTTTGAAATACAAAATTCAAAATACTTTCAAAATTCGTATTTTAAATACAAAATACTTTTTTTTTAATAAAACGTACAAAATATTTCAAAAATTTTTTTTTAGTACAAAATACTTTTTTTAAATATTTCAAATACGAAATACGTCCAAAATTTGTAAATATAAAATATTTTTTTATGCAAAATACAAAATATTTTTAAATTTTTCATTTAAAATACAAAATACTTTTTAATACAATATACTTCCAAATTTTTTTTGCGTGCACTTTTCCCACTAGTCACGACTGCAATATCAATGTTCTTCTTTGTCTTATGCCTGTTCTACAATAGAGTCGCAAGTCGTAAGTCGTAAGAAATTGTCACAAGTGTAAGAAGAATAATCGATTATTAATTAATTTCTTACCGCTTACGATTCTATTGTAGAACAGATCTTAAGGGTCCTCTACATAGAAGACAGTGGTAAAGTCTTAAGTCATAGGAAACTGACCAATTCCAATCAAGTATTCTCCTTATATTTAATTGTGATTGATTGGTTTCCTACGATTTAAGACTTCAAAACCGACTACGATTTTTGTAGAGGACCTTTTATCTTATGTCACGACTACGACAGTTACACCTCGTTACGTCTCGTTTTTTATCATAACCTTAACGTTTCCAAACGCAGCTAGTAGGTCTGTTCGCGTTTCAAGGATTATTGTCAAGGATTTTTTTGGCATTTTAAATACAAAGTACATCAAATCTTCTTGAAATACAAAATACATTTTGTGTTATATTTGAAATACAATTTGTATTTCAAATATTATACATCAAATATAAGTATTTGAAATATACCCAGGAAATCCCTGGAAAGACACATTGAACGGGACGCAGATAAACAGCGTGTTGTGTTCTGTAGGGTATCGTAACCGTCACCGATCGATCATTCCCCGTTCGTCATTTTTCCACGGTGAGCTAATTTCCTACTTCCTAAAGAGCTTATACCGAAGTGAGTTACGGGATATTTTTACCGCAAAGGATCGGTCTTCCGTCCTACGCAGGAAGTTCTATTTGCCTCGCCGTTACACAAAAATACTCGGTCAACCCTCGGACGCGCCCCCGCGACCACGATCGAACGATTTTCTTGGGCAATTTCCTGCCGTAGGAAAGATTATGTCAACTATATCGTGTGTGTGTGTGTGTGTGTGTGTGTGCGTGTGCGTGTGCGTGTGCGTGTGCGTGTGCGTGTGCGTGTGCGTGTGCGTGTGCGTG
>Ga0157364_1004387_pt1 | contig 14076 bp, 9 predicted proteins | sample AttsexASBM2_FD_111476 | JGI IMG/M metagenome (GOLD analysis project Ga0157364, IMG submission 111476) | Fungus gardens microbial communities from leaf cutter ant in Ribeirão Preto, State of São Paulo, Brazil - Atta sexdens ASBM2 | ecosystem: Host-associated > Fungi > Mycelium > Unclassified ... | reverse complement strand
GACAAACCGTAAATTATCAATCGATTCTAGTAATACTTCAATTTCAGATTTGATCTTTATATCTATATATCGGATATAAAAGTTAATAATTTAACGTGATAAAAGTTACGTTTCTTACAGGTATCTGTTGATAATAACAAGAGCTTGTAAGACACAATAATTGATATCTGTTTAACTGTCCAATAGTATTTTACGTGGAAACTCTTCGACTGACGTGACAGATGTAATCGCATTCTAGTGAGATTCTATTGTGAAAAGGAAAAGATTCTTTACGAAGGGACGGAGGAATGAAACGAGTGCTTCGCGCGTCACTGACTTTGCCATTTAACATCATTAAGATAAAAAAGCACAAAGGACGACGACGCATAGTGAATCAAGAGACAAGTAATTTAGTCAAGTATTTTAGTCAAGATTTCGCAAATGTGTTTCCATAGGACAAGTCTATATCTTATCCTTGAATGTGTATATAGTGTGTAGCCATGATCCATAAACATTTTCAAACAACATATGAGCGTCATTTAACAAACAACGCGATACACTTCATTTGGACGTGAAAAAGGGCTCGCATGCAACGCGACAGTAAACTCTCATTGCGATGCAAACAAAAGGGAAACGAGCGGAAGGTAACGCAAATTTTACTCCATCTTGAAAACATATATTGTTCGCTCGTGTTATACTTTTCACACAAGTACACAGAAAATTAACAATGACTTTGTAAAGCGCGAAGCCTGTATAAATTAAAAGGAACTCCATTACAGAAACTACTATGTTTACTGAACTGTTTACAACTAAATCGTATTTCTGGCTCTGTGTCATTTTCTTAATGAAATTATAACCTTTTTTAAAATTAATGTTTGATAATTTCTAGAAGGTAACGTCCAAAATATCATGAATTTCTTTAAGCTAACAAGATTTTATCTTAAAATTGTCTTATCAGATTTCATTAGTGATTTTATTATTGAAGATAATATCGTTTCGTAATATGAAAGACAATATTCTCCAATTTTTTTCAAAGACGATATTCAAATATATCCCTCGGCAGTAATGTTCGAGATGTGTCCGGATGTAACATCCGGAATCTGCCTGCGGGTTCGTAACATCGAGAAAAGTTCGAAAGAATCTGGAAGTAATGATCAGAATTTCTTTAGGGTTAAAACCCAAAGTTTCTTCAGTTTTAAATGGCTGATGAAGCTATGTGCCTTGCGAAGTTCTAACTTGCTATCTGAGAGTTTTCAGTGAGACATGCAAATTTTTTTTGTCTCGGGGATGACGGATCATCGTCTCCAGCAAGGTGACATCCGAAATCTCGCAGGTCCCGACTAAAGTGAATGTTGCGACTCTCGCGCGGTACTCACCCAGAACATGACGTTAAATCCAAAGATCACGTACTTGAGGCAGCAGCTCACCTCGCTGGTATCCCTTCGGTACTTCCGCACGGCGGGCATGACTGAGAGACATTTATCTACCGGTCGTGTGAACCCCACGCATACGTGCCACACAGACACAACACACCGAGCGGATGTACACGCGTGCGACGAACGGGGTGGTGGACGGGGGAGGGGGGGAGGGAGTAGCGGGGAGAGCGCCGGGGCGGTACACTGTATAATTCACATACAACCGGGGGAGAACAGAACACCTTCGAGCCCGATCACGAGAGCGACGACATGACTAAGCGAAGTGGTTTGCGATGGTTTGCGATAAGGCAAACACTCTTTCGGCCTATTTTTCTCCGTCGGAAATCTGCCTCCTTAAGAATCGCCCACGCGCTCTTTCTCTCGCTCTCGATCTCGCGATCTCTTTTTCTCTAACTCTTTTCTCTCAGAGACTCTTCGGTTGATCAGCTGATCATAGTATCGCACCGTACCGCAATTACAACTACCGCCATTGTCACGTCACGGCGCGTACTGCTCGCAGCCGGATCAACGAGACTACCAGCAAGTCGTGACCACCGCCTGCCCCCGCGCTGCACATTGCGCGCTCCGCCACCCCCATGCGTCATCCCCCTCCCTTTGGACATCTGCTTCTCCTCCGTCGCTTGGACACCTCGCGCTCCCACCTTCGAACGATCTCGTCGGTTCCTCTCTCTCTTTCCTTCTTCCTATTCGATTCTCCTCCGTGCGATTGACCCCCCACTCGGTTCGCCACCCTTCCCCTACCCAACAGTCGCCCCTCTCTATACATCGCTCCCTCTCCCAGGGCCGGCACTAGATGTTTATGGAAAAAGCACGTGTTTGACTTTGTTACAAAGCCTACTTTGGTTTGCAAATATGGTAGGTACATACAAATGATATTAAAAGAAGGTATTTAAAAATTAAATTTATTTCATTTGTATTCATTCGTTATTTTGTCAATGTGAGAAACTAAAAGTAAGTTTATAACTTAGATAATAAATTTCTAATAAATTTAGAAATTGAAAATACAAAAATATAATAATGATTGTGCAGCAATTTTTTTTTTATTGAAACAACATTCGCAATAATTTATTGGATAGTAAATACGTAATATTTTGTCGATGGAAATTCCTTCACACTCAAATCGCAAATATCGTAATAAAATAAAATATCTGTTTTAAATCCATAAAACAGATTGAAGCATTAAAATATGAAAAAAACCTGTTTGATAAAAATATTTGCTTTCAAAAGAAAGAAGAGAGCCGGTCCTGTTGTCTCCCTTATATTCCATCTCATTTCCTCTATTTCTCTTGTCCTTTCCTGTCACTCGATGGCCTTCTGCTCCTTTCTCTCTTTACTTTTCCCTCCCGACTATATCCTTCGTTGTTTTTCCTTTCTCATTCCATCTCTTTACTCTTCTTCTCCCTCACGCATCTCTTCCGCTCTCTTTATCGTTTGATGTTCTTTCTCCCATTTTTAAAGTCTCCATTAATGCCCTTTTGCGCATTTACACGATGCGCTTCTTCGCGATTTTGAACTATTTTGTTTTTCTTGCGTCATTTTTTACAATCTCCGAGTATATAAACACTGAGTTTGCAATCCGATTGAGACCAGACGGCACAAAAATCTTCTTTGTGCTGCTTATGATTGTCCATTTTTTATACATTTTTTATGCATTTCTATTCTTCATTGATTTATTATGAATTTGTATGTTTTAATAATTATATCTCTTTTTCTACTCTAGTACTTTCTACTTAACTAAGTTCTCGATATTTTATGTGAAGTAATCTTATATATTATTTACCTTTCTGTATAAGTAAAAAATTAAAAATTTCTGTTTTATTTACACATAATAATTAAATGTGTCTAACATTAAATATAATATTGTAAGGTTTCGTGATATATTTTTTATGTCCTCGTACGCAGTAGCGTGACAGCTCGTCTTTAGGACATTACGTGAGCAATTTTATCAGAGTGATCGCCTTGTGTTAATGATGATGAATTAACTTATATCGTTCTATCTTACTTAAGTCAACGCGAAACAACTACAGTTATTAAAGCTAACAATATCTATTTTCAACGATCGCGGTCGTTAAAAATCGTTTCTCTTTTTATTGAAATGTGATACATATTTTTCATTTCATTCACAAATCATCGAAGCTATTTTTACGCAGCAGAATCAAATAAAAATAATTTAATTATCAAGAATAAAAAAAGAAAAAAGATGAATTATATATGTCATGTGTACTAGTCGTAATGTATATTAATTGGTAAACTCCATTTCCCTTTTCTTCTTTATTTTAAAGACTTAAGAATTAAATAGTAAAATAGTTGTTTCAAAACTAAAATGCGTTTTACAAAAGTGCTAATAAATTCTACAAAATTCTCACATACTCGCACATATATCATATCTTGGATGAAAAATATCAATAACGAATACCGTTATCTTAGGGTTATCCTAGAATTGTATGTGCATCTTCGGTCCCCATTCTCAGCACAATATTTCATGTTTCCACTCTAGTTTTTTCTCCTCATCGCTCTTCGTATAAGATCACAGTATTCTGTCTTTCTCTCTCTTTCTAACCACGCATGCCACCCATCGCCCACTTTTCCCTTCAAGCTCCTCTCTCTCTCTCTCTCCATCCTCATCTTCTGGCACGCGTGCAACTACCTGCTGTTCGCGATACGCACATGCGCCTGTTGAAGGTTCTGAAGGGGAGGCTATAGACGCCAATGAATCCTTTCTTTCGAAATTTATTTCAGTAAGTATGAACAAAATCTCCCCGAAATCTCTTAAAGCATGCGCTTCTTATTCTAATATAATTTTCAACACGCATATTCACGCGTTATGCAACTAAATAATTAATTTACACGTGTGTCTTATTATTATATATTTAATATTTATCAAAGTCGTCGACTTTTCTTCATCATCATGGCGGAAAATTTTTGTAAGTATATTTACTCCTTAGAAGAATATTTAATCCTTATAGTAATGATCTTTCATATTGTATTTTTTAGATGCGTCCCTGCGCTCGAGGAATGATCTGACAATCGTAGCCATGCAGTTTCTCATCCTGTCTGTTCTCCAGCCGACTCAGTGTTTCACTGCAGCATTATTTCGGGAGGCGAATAAAGGTAGGTAGGAAGGAACGAGCGAGGGGTGGGATTCTTTGTTACTTTGTGAAATCGCCTAAGCCATTAAGAGGGAAAAACGTCGAAGAAGTGCTTGTTCCTCATGAAGAATGAAACCAAAAGCCAATCGCCGATTTATCTCCCTCGTTCTAGATTCCATCTTAAGAATATAACTTGTCCGCATTGCCGCGCGCTTGTAGTTGTAAACTGTACAGTGATTATTTGTGAAGACTGATAGACGAGTTGTAGTAGTACAGTTAATTTATCCTGCTTCCTTCCGGATTATAGTTTTCTTCAATGCAAGAGAGAAAATAATAAATAAAGCTAGGATCTCTCCTAAATGCTAAAAAATCTTGAATTCGTAGTGAAAAAAACATTAAATGAAATTTAATTTAAATCCAGAATAACTTTTTTATTAATATTTTTTAATGTACAATCTATTATTTGTGTTAGCGATGTATCGATGTATGTCGAGTGTAAAGCTCGAATCAAAAACAGCTGTTTTACAATGTCAAGTTGATTTCTAGAATATAAAAGTCAATTGTGATACCGAGTATCTAGATAGAATATCATATATCATATATATGTATGTACCAGAGAGAAAGTGATCATGTTCACATTTTTTGGAGAGACCTCTAAAATCACTAAATATATATCTAATTTAAAAAAATGATATTTAGGTGTGTGTGTGTGTGTATATATATAGAAGTCAATATGTAAATATAATAAATTTGATTTTTATTACATAAATCAAATTTTACAATAATAATTCTCAATATTTATATTATAATCGATTCTGCACAGCATAATAATTTTTAACATGATATATCGTGATTGTATAATTTAATTATTAGTGCTTTCAATTATGTTTTAATAATAAGTAAGTATAGCAAAATATATATATTTAGTGATTTTTAAAAATCTCCATTTTAGCATTAGCAGGCATCTCTACATACACAAAACGTGAACGTGAAGTATGTAACTATTATGTAGCTATGCCCATGAATATTTTTGATGGGTAACATATGGGTACTAGATATCTACTAGTGGCAGTAGTGGCGACTGACGGAATTGATCAGAATGTTAGATGGTGGTGTTGGTAATGCTGATTGTGACGTTAACATCAGTTATGTTAGTTATGTTATTGTAACATCGGAGTAAACTGGAATAAACGAAGCAGATTATTTTGTAACAAATTAATCGAAAATTGAAGTAAAAAATTTGTGTGGCAAGATGGTTTTACTGGAACATATGAGAAATGTATTAAGATTTATCTCCACAAGTAGTTGTAGTCAACTAATTGACGAATTTTTCTGAGATAACCTCTCTTTAAGTTTTTCATCAGTACAAATATCAAATTTTTGTTTGAAAAACTAAATTTGTACAAAGACCATGTATAATAATAATAATCATTTTACTACTATTGGTCCTCAGATATTACCGGCTGTGCAACAAACATTTATGCAAAGATATTTTCATACAAGCACAATAGTCAATAAAGTGCAATCCGGACGCTACAAAATCACAATCAACAAAAACAAACCATTAACATATGAAATGGCAAATCCGCCTCATTACATCGCTCATAGAAAATCTTGGAACTCTTGGAACACCTGTATGTTTCTTTTTTAATGAGAAATATATGTTTGGTCCCTTGTAATTTTATAGCAAGTACGTTAATTTTTTCAGCGAATATAAAGGATGGCAATAGACCATCCGAGACAGCTTTAGAAGATATGTTTATTCGACAATTTATGTATGGAACATGGCCTAATTTATTTGCGAGTGAAATTATTATTAAACGGCAACACAATATTATTAGGATAGCTGGAATCATCACTCGTAATATAGCACCTTCCAAGATATATTTTTTAACTGGTTATACCGAGGAACTTCTGAGTTATTGGCTTCAGTGTCCCATTAAAGTGGAATTAGTCACAATTGATAATAAGAAAGAAATAATATTTAAATATATATAGAAACTCAAATATATGTAAATATAATAAATTAGATTTTTATTAATAAACCAGAATTTATAATAATTCCCAATATTTATAATCGATTCTGTGTGAACACAATTTTTTAATATGATATGATGTGACTATACTATAATTTATTTTGTTATTCAAAGTTCAATTAATTACAGTAATTATAATAGATATTTGAGAAATATAAATATATTATATAAATATAAATCTATACAAAATAAATAAATAAATTAAATTAATTAAATTAAATGAATTAATAAATAAATTAATAAAATTAGTGTTGGGCAGTTCGCTATTTTTTTTGCAAAGGTATAGTAAAAAAGTTGCAAAAACTTTACTTTTATTTCTTGCATGTCATCCATTTATTTTGCATTACTTATAATAAATTGTTACATTCGATCATGACTCAAACGCAGCCCATATACAATCATTGCATCTTTATGATAGAAGAAAAATCATACATCATACCACAAAAGGGTTACTCAAGTAAAATTAAAAAGGATATTTAAGAGCAGACAGAGCATTCAAACGTGACATAGTATAATGTTACATATTTTTCTACTAGAGACCACATTTTCTTTCCTTCGTTACATGCCTTTACAACTCTTATGTATTCATCCGGCGTTCGATCAGGATCGTGTAGCTTTCTCCTGCTGCATTTGTACTCTTATTCGCTTCTCATTGAGTATTAATATTCTACATGAAAGTTTGTGATAAAGAAGAATACTATTACTTGATATCCACTTTATATTTGTCCTGTTAGATGATTAATCGAATTATTACAAATAATTATCATTAATTAACTGAATGTTATTGTGTAAAAAACCGTGTAGTGTGCGTATGTAATGTTAATGTGACGATGTAATCACAGAACTATCTCACATTAAATATGCTTAAGACGTAATCGCTTTCTCGTACATTATTCTGGAAACGTACATCGACAAAACGAATTAATACATTATTTTATAAGTAACTATCGTACTACATATAAATTAAACATATTACATATATTATTTACAATATAACTTATAAAATAACGCGATATGAATTTAATTCGAAATATTTTTATGTACATAATAATCGTTTTTTTGCCAATTAAAGCTTTTCATACGAGGATCAAGTAATAAGTTTTCTGGTAGATGAGAAATTTTTTATACGAATAGTAAATTCCCGGAAAAGAGAGAACTTACACGAAACCTGATTGACATCACGAATTTTTAAGCGCAAAGATGTAATTGATTTTTTATGATGGACGCAACAATAGTGTTCCAATATCTACGAATTTTTTGATCGTTCTTTTTATAAAAGTACAGGCTGAAATGTGCTGTGCTCGTCTTATCCTTTTTTCCATATTCTAATACAACCCAGAGAACATATGTCCAAAATGCGGACATAAGACATCCTGAAGATGTTATCAAGATGTCCTTCAGACATCATGTCATAAAGATATCTTCAAGACGTCTGCAAGACGTCTTATGTCGCCTTTTTGATGTATGCTGTCTGGGAACTTAATATTCTTAACTATGGAAGTCAAATTTTGACGCTATATCGTAATACTATTATAGAATAATAACTTTCTAATTCAATGCATTTTTAAGTAAAAAATGTAAAATTTAGTGTAGGACCATACATATTTTATTGCTTATATAATAATAGAATATACACTAAAAATTTCCGGATATTAATTAAATATAAATAAAATTTAAATAAAGTTATTAAAGATGGCTCGATAACATAAAACAAAAATAAAAAAGAGTATACAGCCACATACATAGTTGTTATTCGCACAAATCATATATATTAAAATAAAATTACATGAAATTTAATTTTAAATATATAACTTGTGCGAATAACAACTTGCGTATGTGGCTATATGTTCTTTCTTATTTTTGTTTTAATTAAATATAATTTTAATATTATATTGGATACTGTAATATTCGATATCAGAAATAATATTTACTGAATAGTGACATTCATAATAATTAGCTATGTGAAATTATAATATAATATTAATCATATTTATATTATAATATTAATCATATGTATAATAATTAAGAAATTTATAAAATATATAATATACATATATAATTATATATTATATATTTTATATATTTTTAATTGTTACAATATTGTTATTAATAGAAATATATATAATAATATCATATTATTATATATATTACTTGTAATAATAATACTTGTTAATAATAATATATATAATAATATATATAATAATATTGACAGAATTATTTGTAATCATATAATTATATATTTTTAATAACCGGAAATTAAAAATAAAGATATAAGAATTTATTTAGGATACTGATTTTGATAAACGTTAGCAAAAACTATTGAATTTACGAGATCGACAATTACGTATTATTCTATGTCAAATTACGCGTACAGCGTCCCTTTTTATGTATTTATATATATTCTTATAAGTCGTTATACGTAATGTGCCCATGTATTTATGAAGAAAATCGCGGGCACTAATCCTAATTATATCGAAAGTATAGGTAAACACTCCAAAAGCAATAGAACACAGCGTTCACATTGTACAAGACTGAAAAAGTCATTATACACATCGATTCAAGTAAAAATACCTACTTAATATTAAGTAATATCTAAAAAAGAGAGAACTAAGATTTGAACGCGTTACTGTAGAAGCTCAGAATATTGAAAATTAATGTATTCAGAGAAACATGTAATGTATTATTTGAGATTTTTTAGAAGCTTAAATGGTGTTTTCCCACTAACTTGATTTAACATAATTTAGCTGCTTTTTTAATAATGTATAGATAAAGATTATGTTACTATTATGTTACGCTACTGAGTTTGATGAATCCTTATTAATCGCTATTGTTCGCTCAATATTTTGAATAGCAATAGTACTAAGTCAAATCGACGGTTTCGTCGAATCTGGGTTCTTAAAGTTTTAATACAATACTATGAAGCTACGGACTTTATCGTGTGTCTTCGCAAATGCGCCATTGCAATTTCCGATACAGTGTCTCAAATGCATTATATTCCCGAGATTGGCACCTTATTTTCTCTTTGCAGAATGGAATGAAATTTTTGATACTGTTAAAATATTGATAAGGGTAAAATTACTGTCTTTTGCGAGATTATATACGACTACACAAATCACAATTCCTGTTGCAAATAAAAGTAGAGAGAGTAAATAGAACAGTACAAGCGTTTCTTATGTGATAAATAATATTTGAAGTAACGTTTTAATAAAATAATAAAATGATATAAGCCAGCAACCTATTACCGACACTGTTAAGAGCACTATAAAGCATTTTTTATTGAAAGATCCGTTAAATAATAAAAAGATAGTCTACAATTATATCCATTTATTGTCAAGCTTAGAGATAAATATCTTATTCTTCGCTAGTGACATTATCTATTATCAATTTTATCAAAAAAACAAAATGATATATTATTTACGAACAAATTTAATTTCAATGATATTATTGAAATTACTAAAATGAAATATCATACTATCAAACTATTGCAAAATGTGGGTAAATTTTACGATTTAAAACATTAATAAACTGTATGTAATTTATACGGAAAGCAATTAAAAATATTGTTACGTTAATCTTTTAATTATTTAATTATTTGAAAGTATTAAAATAAATCGAACGTGCTGTGACATTTTATAATTCAATTACAATGAACTTTATTCTGAGATATATAGATCTATTACGTCTATTTTATATAATACGCGCATTACGTCACGCATTATTCCAGTATATCCTAGAGCTTTGTCAGCGGGATCATTAGTATTACGCTCATGAAATTCTACAAAATTTTCGCGAATGATGTTAATAAAAACATATGTACAATTTGATTGACACCTGACCATTGATTGATGTGTTGGGGAGGGAAGAAAACTAAATTCAATCAGGATTCATCAAACCTTCGTTACAGTACATACGGATAATTCCCTTAAAGTGTTGCTATATATATCTTGGAGAAGAAACAAGAGAACACGTTATCCTAATTATAAGATAATGTTATAGCGTAAAATTTTTCTCGCGATTCAAATTCATAGTTAAACGTTCCACTTTTCGCAATGATTTTCGCGTGTCGATCGTGCGTGAAAATTATTCTTCATATTGAACAATTAACATTCTGAGAAGGCGATGATTTCAGAAACGGCGGAGTAGCGCGACATTATTATATCTGTAAAACACGAATTCCACAATGATTGATTCAATAAACTCATTGATTACAGATACATTAGTTTCGATGATCGATTCTGAAAAGATGATAACTGATAAATATAATTAAATATCTCTGGTAAACATCATTACAACATCATGTAAAGAATTAGATTTACTATCTACATATTTTTATAGATAGACGTCCTTCTTATTCAAGTACAAATCAATTGTACTAAATTGTACTGTACTTGTCACGAGATTTTTTTTTCACGAAAAAAAGAAATCGAGTTCTTTAGTTTCTTCTTCTATGATGTTATTAAATATTAATTTCAGAGGATCGGCTAAGAATTATCGTTCTGCAAAATCATCGCGTTCGACGAATGCTACGCGAGTGTTCGTGTTACTTAAGTTAAAGTATATATTATCTGAATCATTAATCTTCTCGAGAGCTTCCGTTACTCCAAAGTTAATATATCTGAAATACTATGGCGTAGGCGGCTTCGCGCGACAGCCAAAAATGCATGAGAGCATGTGTGTTTGTGTGTTACCCGACTTGCTTCGCTCTTCCCTATTCACAAAGCAAAAGTATGTGCCGCTGTATATATGCCGTAACCGCACGTTTTTCCCATTCCTCATCATCTTCGTCTTCTTCCTTTTCTTTTTACATAAAAGATTTTTTTATTACACGTCGGAGAGGTCGAACTGATCGAACAAAGTCTCCGGCGCTTGTTTTCCCATTCGCATTACAATTAATCGTTATATTTATCCTAAAACGCAATCCGCGCGTATTCACGTATTTAAAAAGAATAGAATAGTGAATTGATACAACGTATACACCACTGTTTTTTTCCGTTTTCTTTTTTCTTTGCTAGAATAGATTAGGAGACAATTACAGAATGATCTTTACGGACGAAGCAATGAAAATACCCATGCAATCTCAAATACTGTTGATAAAATTATGATTTTTCGCGTCACTTCTCACGTCGTATCCTGTAACTGTTAGGGTAATAAATTTCTTTTGCAAAGAAATCGCAATTTTCTAATCCGAAGAATTTTCGTGCATTAGTGATCATCAAATTCGCCACGAAAGATTTTTCATTTATCGCGAAGGAAACATAGGTACTTTCATGCTGCAAAATACATTTTCACATTCGATATACTAGTTAAGAGATATTACGAATTGTACTAATTTTCTTTTGCTACGTGATACATCATAATATTAAAAGAGGAGCAAGTTAAAAATGATCATTATCATATTTGTTCGTTTTCCTTTTTTATAAGATAGCACAAATTATAAGATTTTTCCAGATATTTTCATCGTTATTATCGGAGAAAAATCCGCCACTTCTCACCTATTCGTCTTTGTTCCGATGATTTAAAATTAGGCCCAGAGCAGCCGGCAATGGATTTTAATACATCACGTCATTCGCTTGCCATGTGAAAACACATGCTTAATACGAAGAAATATACAAATACCAAAGAGATGCCGCCTCTTTTCTCATCGAGATAATTATAAACTATAGCGTAATTATCTACTTTATACAACATTTACTACACACATGTCTTTGATAAACTAATCTTTTACTTGTGTAATTCAGTTGTTGGAATCCCGAATTAACGCATAAATTAAAAATCTTCACTCTTTCAAATGGAAAATTTATTACGTTCTTAGTCATCGATTGTGCCATGTAACGAGATCAATTTACTATACTACAATATTCATAAAATATTTACGAATAATTAGGGCCCGAATATTCATGCGGAGAATCATTGCGCATCTTGTTTATTTTTGAGGTCGTGTGCAAGCCGAAATATCGTTATCTCACATTAACAAACATTCGATTCACTCGTTTATTTAGCGGTTTTCCATGCGCGCTCCATGATCATACACGAACGTCCGGGTCCTAATAATAATTTGTGCCATGAACTTACGTATCTTTCCGATCGTGTTCAATGTCGTTCACATTGGTAAATTGTTATCCTGCTTGAATCAATGCGACTATAATTACATTGTTTATCGCACATTATAGAAACTTAAAAAATATTTCATGAGATCTGCACACATGTACAATTTATATATGAAAAATTTAAGTATTTTTGCATCTTAATGAACAATTTTGAAAAACAAAATTATGAATAATATACAATGCACGATATTGAATTCTGTAACACAATATTACAGAATATATTAATATATGCGTATATTAAATTATTACAAATTATGTATTCTTTAAAGAAAAGAATAAGCTGTGTATTAATTGCAAAATCCCATCGTCATATTTACAACACGTACATGAGAAAAATTATATCTACATGCCTAATATCTAAATACCTAAAGAAATTAACTATTGCTGCAGGAGATAAAATTAAAGAATAGATTGTATACAGCAATATGAAAAAGTCTTCCTTATTTCGATAAAACTTTTAGCGAATCAGTGTATATCTGTGTAAAGTGTTGTAAATACAGATTGCACGTTTTAATCATTTGCATCAAATAAATTAATGAAAAATAAAAATTGCAAATGAGATAAATCCGGAAATAGATATTTAACATGCAAGTTATGTGCACGTACATTTGCACTGTAATCATGTATTCAAAATATTGCCTATTTTATATAATATTGTTAAAAATTGTCTAATAGATATTTTCTACGATAACTAAAATAATTAGAGCCTACATATTCTTTTTTTGGTAGCTGTGACTAAAGATAAGCAAGATATCATGCAAATAGAAATGCAGTGGTGGAAAGAACGCGAAGACGTTCGCGCGTGATTGTATATAAAAAAAAATTCTCTCGTGTTCCTCGGTGGCAACTGAATTAACAAGTAGTAGATTGTGATACAGAGCACATATACATTAATCGGACCCAAATGGATACCTAAAGTGCGGGGCGAATGTTGAACTGATCTCACTTGATGTTATGACAGACGTGTGTGATGAACATCATTACATTATATCATACTTATAAATACACCCGCTACATTATCATCTATATATGTTTTCTTGTTCTCCTTATATAACATTACCATATTATATCAATATATACGTGGCCAATAAGAACAGATTTGTACTTGCATTGAAATTGTTTTAAGTCGATCACTCCAATCACTTCGCACAGCCCAGTATAGCATGTATTTCATATCTTTTTTTGTTTTCGTTTCATTTAAAAATACAATTTTTTTCTTTTTTCTCATTGTGTGGATGGCAGCATTCTTATCAAAAGGTTGGCTTGGAGAATGTTGTAATGACATTTAGGAAGGGGCGAAGGGAGATTCCCTTTAAGGTATGTGTCTCTCTCTCTCTCTCTCTCTCTCTCTCTCTCTCTCTCTCTCTCTCTCTCTCTCTCAAACACCCCCATTTTATTACATATATATATGTATATGTGTTTTCTTTTT
>Ga0157364_1004386_pt1:0-12500 | contig 14076 bp, 6 predicted proteins | sample AttsexASBM2_FD_111476 | JGI IMG/M metagenome (GOLD analysis project Ga0157364, IMG submission 111476) | Fungus gardens microbial communities from leaf cutter ant in Ribeirão Preto, State of São Paulo, Brazil - Atta sexdens ASBM2 | ecosystem: Host-associated > Fungi > Mycelium >... | reverse complement strand
CCTTGCAGTTTGCACGAACATATCCCGTCACGCTTGTCATGTACGCTAAAGGATCGCTTCCTGGATCTCCTTAGATTTCTCCCGCCTATGAAATTCGCAGAGGCTGGCATTTGCGCAGGTGCGTCGCTTTGTCGGCGAGAAACGACGACACGTTTTCCCCCGATGATATTATTCCGCCGACAAAAGCGGAATATTGCATCGCTGATGCTATTATTGCTTCCATTAGTCGTTAATATATGCAAAATATCCTTATTATGATCGGCAGGGCTTATATGCGCGCGTGAGCTGTGATAAAATGCTAGGCATTATATGGATCTGCGAACGCGATTTCAGGTCCGGTTCTATTCGGAAATTGACTTGTTAGCTGTCAATTCTACGAAAAAGTTTTGATAAAGTATCTAAAAATTTAGATACAGATTACGAGATAATAATTTTGTTTGAAACATCAAAATAATTAAGTAGTACGTTAATGACACTGCTACAAAAAGTTTTAACATCTAGTGGTCGATTTAAGCGACTTACATAATTATTTTGACGTCAAAGAAAATTATTTTCAAATTTGTATCTAGCTAAATTCTTAAATACTTGAAAAAAATTCGTTCATTCCGTATATGATATCTCTACTTAATTCTTTTAAATACTTGAGAAAAATGATTCGTTCTATATATAATGTTTCTATTGAATTTTGCAAACTGTGTAAAAATAAGAGAAAAAAAACGAGATAAATTATGAATCAAAATGACAATTTTCAAGCTCACTTTATCGTCTATAATTTTACATTTTAATTTATAATTATTTTGCATTATTTGTAAGTCTCATTTTATGTTTGACAGTATTTGCTCAGAGATGAAATTTATATAAAGTTTAAGAGAATATAAATAGAAAGTAGAAAAATAATTTTTATGCTACTTCGAATATCGAAATTAACGTGAGATATAAAATGAGAGGTACATTCAAGAATGAGCTTCTGTCGAGCTTCTTGATTAGAGACCACGATTAAAAGGCATGCCGATTTGATGATTGAGCCGGTTGTGAAGACAACGATCGTATATATGGGCTTATGTTAGCGATACGAATCAGCAGTCGAAGCTCCACGGTGTTGATATCGTCAGGCGCGTCAGCCCCGATCGAGTTAAGGCTCGTCTCCCCTTAATTATTTTGTGCTGCTCGCTTATCTCGTCGCGGGGGCAATTTAACGGGTTCCACGCTCGTATTATCCGTATCTCTCGCATGTTTTTGGAGTGTGCACTGCCGCCGCCGCGGCCGCCGATTTAAATCCCTTTCGACGACTCGATCGCGCTCGAGCACGAACGAGCCCATAATCTGCGGGTATATTTCACGGACGGCATGTACGCGAGCGGGTTGCTCAAGTGGGATTATCCCCTTTCATGGCCCGACAAGACGAGATTTTAATTAAGCCATGACACTTGGCGCTAACACGCCGTCGTAATAATTTGTTCTTATCCGCACGTTACGGGTGGTGCGAGAATCGGTAATTTGTTCTCGCAATAAAAAAATGGACGTTTAGAAAAGTCCATGTTTTTTTGAAGCTAATTTCGGTAGATTTCGTGGCCGGATATCACATCTGGTTATTAATCGGATTGCTCTTCCTCTGAAAAATCGAATAAAAGCGTAAAAATTGTTAATGTATTTGAAAATCGTTTTCTTCTTGTGCGCCTGAAATATTTTTAGCTACGTTGCTGTCCTCCTACGTTGCTTCGTAGAAACAAATGTCTTCCTTTCTCCGTTCGTGCCATTAGTGGTACATTGTTACGATGCTGCACAATGCAACCGCATCCTTTCGCAATCGAATCCCATTATTTTGACATCCTCGCTTCTACTCTTGTATCGCCATCTTGAATCACGAATCATGCCGATTGCACTCACATACATATATGTGTATATAAAAAATATAAAAAATATAATCGATATGTTATGTTTTTAAGTAATTTGGTAAAACGTATAATGTGCAATATTATTAAGAATAGCAACTTATTCTTTTACGCGGAACTAAAATTTAATCACAAAACGGTTTCTCAATTTGGAAGTCAATTTCTATTAGCGAGAACTGTTGTTAGTTCCATCTAATGATAGAAATAACATTATATATTATAAAATTAATTTTTTTATGTTTATTTTAATAAATAATTATATTTTTACTTAAAATTAATTTTCTTATACTTAAAAGTTAAAATAAATTTACAATCCAAATAATACGTCAATTTCCAATAGTATTATATTACATTTTTATTTAAATTATATTAATAGCAGATTATTTCATAGAAAAATATTTTTACTTGAGAAATAATGTGCATGCACAAGAATTTTGTCAAGCTATGATAAGGATTGTTTAAGAAAAGTAAATTTGATTTTTTATAAAATAAATTTTTATAAATTTATACATTTATTTTTACTAATTTTTATAAATTTATTTTACCAAGAATTTTTAATCAAGGATTAAATTTTCTTTTCTTAAGCAGTTTTTATTATAGCTCGACAATGAAGACAGTTACCTTAAACTTCGGAAACCATGTACGATAATGTATATCATTAACCCTCATGATGCTCGAGTATCTCCTCGCGAATTTTATCGCGAACATCGTATGCTGATTGTACCGCGTGCGCGTACACGCGTGTACAACACGCATGTAAATTTCGCCCACACGCCATTCAACGCAGGGGAGACGCGTTTCTCTTCATGAACTTCCATCCTCGTTTCGCTTTGGAATCTTGCGATCATCGCGGTAGGTAATTAGAAGCGTGCGCGACGGTGATTTAGCATAATGAGAAATGTAATAATTACACTCGAAGGGACAAGTTCCTTCACGGTACTACCGGCGATTAACATAAATCTGCGAAACTTATAAGAATCAATTACGGAAGGCGCTCGAGAAACTACGCAGGGTGCGATCAAATGCGCCGAAGCGTTTGAGATTGTTGTCTCTATGATCGAAGAAATGTAAATCTTGATAATAATTTTTCCATCCACGGTATGAAAGCAAAATAAATCGAAATATTCTACATACAGGAAACATACAAGGAAATTTAAATTTTTATAAAGTGGCTTTTATATCCTGAATTTAAATTATTATTATTTCAGATTTCATTATATTAAATTAAATTAAATTATATGATATTATTTTAAATTATATGTCATTAAATTAAATATATTACGGTTTAAAGATATATTAAATTAACTTTAGGTTTATTATGTAATACAATTTTAACACATCATCATTATTGACGTTTTCATGATGGAAGCATGAACTTTATTTGAATCTTGACATCGATCGTAATGAAGTCATTTCGATTGTTACTTATTAAAACATTATGAAATAAGTTTGTCGATTATATTAAAACTTTCATGAAGAATCTCAGCCTGACGGCTGTATGACACTTCTTCGGGGCATACTGTTTAAGTATTCGCGAAACTTTGACGATAGATCAATCTGACGGATGACGTCGATGAAAGAGCGCGTTATAAGAAACCTTGAAGTCACGGGAAGTCTTAACTTCTCGGGCTCGTCATTTCACGATAAACTCGACTCATCTCATTTCCCTTTTTTCCGTCGTTTTTTCTGAGAGTTTCTCTTCGGCTTCTTCGATCACCTGCTCTCGCTGCATAGGGGTGAATATAAATGAAAACTAACACAACTCGAATTTTCTATAAAAAAATTTCTCTTAAGCTATAAAGTTTAAATAATTTTATTCGATTTAATAGGATAATTTTGAGAAATTTTGGTTTTACGCATTTGCCTTTATTTCAATTTTGGTGCACGGTAGAATTTAATAATTGCACATTAGTTAAGTATTTAAATGCATTAGAATAATAAAAAAGATGGCAAAGACAGTAATAATGTATCTATTATTATATTATCTAAATAAGATAGTAGAATAATGTGTAAGAAAAAATGCTATTTTTCTACAGTTAATAAATATGGGTCAATAATTTTATTGCCAATATTTGTTATATGTATTGAACACAAATGCTGCATACAGGGATGAATCTAAAACTACATAATTCGAATTTTCTATAAAAAAAATTTCATTTTATATACATTTTAAATGTAATTTTAATTATTCTGACTTGATTTCGAGGAAATTTTGATTTTCAGGCGTACTTCAGTTTTGATGCATAGCAGATAATTACACATAAATTATTGCACTGAGAAAAATGATCTGATTAGATTAAATAATAATTCTGGTGGAAAATAGACAAATCAGAATTTTTTGGTTATGTCTATTAGAATTCTAGTTAAGAATAATTAGAATTCTGATTAATATAATTTGATAAAAATAAGAATAGTAGATTTTACTAGAAATATTATATCAACCAGAATTCCGATTATCTTACTAGAATTCTAATAAATTTAACCAGAAATTTTCAGATTCGTCTATTTTTAATTAGAAATTTTTTTCAATGAATAGAACATTTGGATAAAAACAAAATAACAGAAAAGTGTCAATAATATATCATTATACCTAAATAAGGAAATAAGATAATGTGTAAAATGGGACATTGAAAAAAAAATTGGTTTGATTGAAAATGAACAAATCAGAAATTTCTAATTATCAATCTGAATTATCTTTTATCGGTTATCTTAACTAGAATTTTAATAGATTTATTTAACCAGAAAATTTTCTGGTTAAAATTTTAATTGATATAATCGGAATTCTGATTGATATAATTAGAATTTTCTGATATGTCCATTTTTTCAGTGCATTTTTCTATAATTAACAAGACAATACGTATAGGATGCTAATATATGTGTCAACGAATAAAAGCCTTACAAGATGTTTTCGTCAACACCCTCTCGCTAAGAACTCCGACGAAAAGTATCAACTTCAGGTTCAAGAGATCGCCATCTTTTCGTGGCTCGCTGCAGGCGCCAGGGAGCGATGAGGCACTTTATCACGGGAGTAGATTTGCACATCGGGGGTACCGTCGTGCGCGTGCACATACATCGTGCTTTCAGGCCGTGCTGGCCGTAACTGGCTATATACGGCGGCCCATAAAACGCGCCAAGTAATAATCGGTGGAATCTTTAGAACCGCGGTGCCTTATTGGCCACGCGTGTGCCGCGTTCTCTATGCCCGTAGATGGTTCACCGGCCGCGTTTATTGCATTCGGCGAGAATTTCTTTCCTTCTTTTTTTTTGCTGCGCAAAAATTTCGATAACGATCGGCATCGGTTTTTCCGCTCTGAAAAACCGCTGATTCTCGACATCGTTAGAAAGAAACGTTAGACACGACGAACGGTTTATGTTAGGTACGACGAGGCATTACCTAATCTCAAATTGACTGCGCGCTCGTAGGATTTAATGGCGGATGTTTAAGTATCTCCGCTCAAATAGACAATTGTAACTGTAATTAATACGCTGTTAATTTTACAACGTCCGCGTACAAAGTAGGTTGAACTTAAATTTAAAGTAATTATTTCTGTGCGTTCAATCCGTAAATTTTAGATATATAGGTACTTAGCACAATTAAATTATGGAGGAAATGTCTTGATTTGTCCGTACGATTTTCATCAGTCGCTAGTCGGAAATTGTTGCGCTGTTGAAGAGGAACGCAAGATCGATGCGTGACGATAAAAGGAGGAGAACGAGACGCTGCAGGGCGAGACGGAAAGTCTGCCGATTACACGGCGCGGTCTCGCAAATCACGACGTTGTATGCATTGAAATGAGGAGCAGCCCGGTTCGGCCCAGCTCGACTGGGCTACCATAACTCCGATTAGTTAAGTCGCGACTTCATAATGCAACGTAATGCATGCGCCGCGCACGACGTATACCTACGTTGTGTTCTGCATATTTTACGAGGCCGCTCTGCGCGTGTAATTCGAGGTAGAGATCCCGGCGCGGATACGCGCGAACGATAATTATTTGTAACTCGAAATGGCGAGCGTTTAATTGTTTATTAAACACTCGGCTGATTGTCCGACGCCGCACTTCGATTTCCCGGCGAGTTATTTAAGTGCGATTACTGCGCGACCGTTTATTATTGATCGGTCATTTGGACATATGCGTTTTCTTCGATTTGCATCAGAAGAAGCGCGATGGCCATGCTTGACCATTGCGATCTTTATTTTGCATCATATGATATAAGTGATGTATAAGTATTAAGGTAAACGTCTGGACACAAAATTTATTATTATTAATTCTCTCTCTCTCTCTCTCTCTCTCTCTCTGTCTCTCAAATATTTTTTTGGAACACTAAATTGGAATACTAAATTTTTGGGAATGAAATTTCATTTCACTCCTTCAAGAAGTGGATTTCCTAAAAAGTCAACTTTAATATCTTGCTTCACGAGACAGAGCGACGCTTTTTTTCACTATATTCGTTCGTTTTCAAAAACACGTCAAATGAACCTAATTTCGTCGAGATTGGATATAGGGAGGGCTAAACTTCACATTTATTTTCAATTTCTTCTTTAGCAGAGAAAAATTATTGACTCTTCGCAGAGATTGAAAATTGTCTCTCGCTTGGAGTGATTTTTCACTCTTGAAAAGTGATTCTGAAAATTTCACTTCTATCGGACTAGCACAACTTATCATCTTTTGGAAGTGAAATTTTACTCCCAAAAATTTAGAATGAATATTATAATGTAATTGTATTTAAAGAACACAATTAAATTATAATATTATATTTAAAGAAATATTTGAAATTAATAATAATATAAACAAATATAAAATTTTGTGTAAAGGTTCGGACGTAGATAGAAGATACATGTCCAGTCACTGAGACATTTACTTTATCTGTGTCCTATAATACAATATAAAAGAAAAGATAAAAAGATAAAAAGATAAAAGATAAAAAAAGAAACTTAAATCGAACATAAATATCCGTATCTTTAATTAATGTATAAATAAAGTTTAAACGTAACCGCCTATGGAGATAATTATAGGGACATTGAGAAGATGTGTAACTCCAGAGCAAAAATGTATAATTTTCGGGAAAAAGAGATGAAAGACGACCGAGATTATCAGTCACTTATTCATGCAAATTGCATTGCGACGTATAGGCGTGCGGTTATTTGTATTTTGACAAGACGATGATTGGCCGCGCGCGGCGACGATAGGTAGCTAATTTCGCAAAACGGTCAGCAGATGAGAGAGAGGGAGGATACGATTTTTAAGGGTTCTTATAACCTCTCGTGCGGTCTTCTCATCTTCCATCTTATCTGTGATGTGTAAGCGCGCGCATCGCCATTCTTAATGTCCTGTAATTGGTTTCTGTTTGTGGTCTGTGGCGAAATATTTCATAAAGCATTAAAAGGGGGAAGTCGAAGTGATTCGTTTGTTACCGCAACAATCGTCAGGACGACCAGAAATTGTAAATAATTTTGTACTCGATCTTAACGTACGTATCTTTGTAGTCTTCTTTCGCTACCGCAATTACTCCACTCACCGTAAAACCACTCGGCTCGTGCGAGATTTTACACTGAGGAAAAAGTTTTAAGTATTTGTATCTATAATTATTATATGTAATATAGTTATTGCTGCTATAATATTAGTAATAATTATATATGCGTACTTTTTTAAATAAATATATACATATAGTTAGCACAAAAAATGTTACAAGTTATAATTAATATTACCAAAAAAATAGTTGTAATTACTACAGTTTAATTATAACTTATAATCATTTTTAGGACAATTGCATAAAATATAATTGTTTAAAAATAACTCTAAATTATAGTAAATGCAACCATTTTTATGATAATAATAATTATAATTTAATAACTGTAATAATAACTGTTATTTATTGATAGAACTACACTCTGGTAGAAATAGTTTTTCTCATTCAATTATATCGTTTAATATTATTAATTGTAACAATATTGCGTAGAAAAATGGCAAGAACATGATACGAATTTTATTCACTGGCTGAAGTAGTTTTCCTTGTAAAAATTATTGTCTAATAGTATATTAGTACAATATATTATTATTATAGATTAGAATACTGCGTAACTCATTTATTATTTTATTTTTATTTCGTAAATGTAGATTCCGTAAGATCAGATTTTACGCATCTTTTGTGTATAGTAACAAAGTTACATCTTGATCTTAAGTAATTTTAATTCTCAATTATACTAGAGAATTAATATAACTGTCCGGTAACTGCTAAAAAATTGCATAAAATTTTTACATACATACATTTTTACATATTATTAACATTACAGCGCGGTAATAACTGTAATTATGGTAATATAGTTGCAACTAAAAATTTTCTCTTAGTTTTATTTCCAGACCAATCAGAATTCTGACTGTATATTATTCATCGACAACGGTTTATGCATAGAAAGAATTATATATGGAACATTGTACAATATTTCATATTTCTATGTTTCTTTTACATATATTTTAATTAATTCAATTTGCGCTTATCAGAACGGCGGAAATAATTAAATCGATTATAACCGATACGTTCGTTAATTAATAATCCGATGTAATTTCGATTTTATTGGAAAATTATGTATCGCTTTGCTCAAAATCGCGAGAGACATGTCATTATCAAAACACGAACGTTCTATTTCGGTATACCCGTGGGATTATTCCAAGTCGAGAGTATCTTAGGACGTAGCTTTTCGCAATCAAACATGAGTTGCACGTATTAATAATAAACTATCTCGTCTGTTGTAATAAATTACACTCGTGGCACCTACGATATCGACACTTTGGAATAACCAATATCGTTCTGTGTCGCTTGGAGGAGAGAGGATAAATCTTCGGTATCGCAACGTATATCGCATCTCTCTCCTTCCATGAGAGGAGACACGACTTCAACTGTTCTCTCTCCAATGTATTGAATTATTCTCGACGTAGCGTGACTCTGGGGCCATTATTGCATTTGCATTTCGAAATCTGGACCAAATACAGTCACATGTATTAACAACAAATTGTTTCTTTCTCGACATAAATCGCGCTATGTCTGAAATTATGTTTTACCGTCGCTCGCTTTATCAGAAATATTTCAGAGTGATTTTAAGCACGTGCGTATTATCACAGGTTTTTAAACGGTGCGAAGAAAGACAAAGAATTCTGAGTGCTGGAATAATGGCTCCTGCACACAGAACGCGGCAACGTTTGACGGAAGCTGTCATACTAATCAATAATTCTATGTTCTTAAGTTAGCCTCACCATGCAAAACTTCTAGAAATATAATACTACTTTCATCGCGTGGCAAAAGTTGGATTGAATTCAATTTTTGTAGCGCGATGGAAATTATACTTATATTTATTATCTCCGAGCAAGACGTTGATTGGCTAATGCGCCAATTTCCGTCATGCAGCAAGTATTGCCACGTACAGTCCCGAACGCGTCTCTTCCGGTATAATTTCTCTCGGATCCTACCTTGAATATGCGAGTCGCTTCTTTTACAAGACAAACCTTCCCGTTTACCTTTCCACCTCTTATGAGAACAGCATGAACGTTGTCGAATTGTCTCTGCCAAGATAAAAAGCTGATATGTCGCCAGGGAGTTACAGATAAAGGGAGCTGGAACATTGTACGTGGCGACGAGACGCGGCTCATGTACGGCGGCTCTTAAATTGGTTTTACAAATTTATCGCTTCGTCCCCGCAACTCTTGCGAAACCACGGAAAAGGTTCGCCTGGTTTCCTAGAAGAGGGTAATTCTCGTACCACCGTATCGAGATAGGAATGGAAAAATTTACGGCGCGATCACCAGCCGATACCCGCGTGGAAAAAGATTCGATTGCGGTTGCATGGTATTTTATACAGAATCCGTTCGTTATTGATGATTACAACGCTGATGTATTCTGTATCACATAATTTAAATATAAAAGTGGTATTGTTTATCACATGAGTCATATAAGTTTTTTCTTTGATTGTGAGGACAAAAAATTAATAAATGAGATAATTTTATAACATTTTTAGTAAGCATTTTTATCTATGATTTTTATTATAATTTTTATTATATAATTTTTAATGAATTAAATATCGATTGACACAATTTTTTTTTTATACTAGGCAAAAATTATTTATCGATCATGTAATCAGTATTACGCTTTGAATAATGTGATTACAGATCCTATTATATCTATAATTTTCGAAGTTTCTGCAATAGTAATTACGATAATTATTGAAGTTAATTATTCACAGTGCGCGAAATCGACTAAGTACTGAAAATGGAACAGATATTCATGGATTATAAAATAAATATCGATTAACACAGTTTAGTACAATTTCCATATAATACAATATTCGTATTAATACTACAAAATTATCACTTTCAGAATTGTTTACGTTTTATAAAATATGTAAATGAATGAAATTATAATAATAGATAACATTTCAAACAATTAATGTAGTTAGGAAGATATAGTGAAAATTCGTTAAACATGCAAGTTTGCCATAATTTATATTTTATAATAGATATAAAATATTAAGGAGGCTTTAATTGGGATGTTGAGATGAAGTATCTAATTAAGAATTCGCCGCAAGAACTAGATTATTGACAACTCAGATTTTACGAGATTCTTTCCGATTTTGCTGAGTTGCAAAAAGGATACCGGCTAAAGTCTCTCAGCGTGGGATTTTTTGAAAAAGAAAACGTGGGAGACATCTCTCTCGAAGAATTCGCGACATAAATATTGTCCACGCCCAGACACCGAGTTCGCAGCCTTGCCCGCGGATAGGACTCCCTCTCTTCTCATGGAAAGACCCATCTACCGCCATCGTCACGCTGATCTTGTCGAGCCACCTTTCTGCTGAATTATTCCATGGTCGAAAACATCTAACTGAGTCATTCCATGACTCGTGTGAAAGTTCTGGGCACATCTCATATTACATTAGATAGACAATACATTATATCTTTATGATATATTCATAAAATATGCATAATATAAAGCTATTATTATTTTACTGAGAAAAATATTATAATTAAATCAAAATAATTAAGGATCAGTAAAGACCTTATTTTTTGGTCTAATTAGAATATTTTTTTTTCAGTATTTCATTTCTTAATAAAATTATATATACATAAGAAGAATGAGAGAGAAAGAGAGAGGGGAGAGAGAGAGAGAGAGAGAGAGAAAGAGAGAGAGACTGGTACACAACAACTTACAACAACAGGAAGTGATCACAAATACATTTTATTTTAATCCGTCGTTAATGATCGCCCTGAAGGTGCGGCAATGGGATCTACTTTCTACAGCAGTCTAAATCAAGTTGAACCAGATAGAAAAGTGAAAATATCCGCCTACCAAATGCAAACAAGAAGGCACTTTACATAGGAAAACAAGCAAGAAGAAATAGAGATACGCGAGTGAAATCAGATTGCAGACAGCTTCGTGCATCGAAGAAAAAGAATATTCGAGTAGGTGGAGAGGGGGGAGATAGCTCCGAAAGAATTCAATCATAAATATTGTCCACGCCCAGACGATGTGAATCTTGCAGCCTTGTCTCGGACACGTCTCCTACCACCACGTGGTCTCCTTTTCCCCGTGAGAAGACTCGTCCACCACCACGACCATCACCGCCACCACTACCAACAACCATGTCACCGGGATCCTCGTTCACGTATCACCTTCACCGGGCCGACCACCACCACCATCACCGTCGCCACCACTACTAACCAGAAGCGATCGTCATCGCCACCATCGCGGAGCGATCGCCATCGCGGCGAAAACTAATAAAACGAAACGCAAAGTGGTCGCGAATATAGCGGGAGGGGAGGACGCAGCGGGAGAAAAAGGATCTGATGTGAGGAGGTGGCGGGTCGAAAAAGGCCTATGACTCTCCAAGTTGCGAGTGCTCCTTCCGTTGTTGATTCTATTGAAAGGCGAAGGTAAATTTACAGCTCGGGTGGGAAGGGTGAAAATTTACTGCCGCGCCTCCGTGGAGACGGTCGTCGTTCCGACGGCTCTTGTGGTGCGCCGAGCGAGGCGGTAAAACTCTGCCGAAAATCGAATAATGACTGCCAGAGGCCGACATAGACATGCAGAAGGAGGAAGAGAAGGAGACGAAGAGAGATCCAGCCTGTATTAAGTGAATAAATAACCAACCCTTTAGATAGGACGGGCGAGTCTCTCGTCTGATGGTGGGAAATTTATTAAAATTGTTAATACCCTATAAATAAGCTGATCGGTATTGTTCGATGGTTGTCAACGCTTCGCAATCGACGCTGATCTGGTATCATGATCACGCGTCAAATTTATATTATAGTGAACTTGGAGAGCAATGTGAATAGTCGTTAGGATTGTGCGCTAGATTGCAAAAGAAAGACGTCTGACGGATTCAATATACCATAGAACAAGATGCATTTAGAAAGCTAGTTTAACGAGGAAATTGTGATAAATTGATAAGGCAATTTAATACTACTCTCTAATTGTTTTTTTTTTTGAACACAACTTCCGCCCCACTTAGTAAAATAGGAAAATTCTCACATAAATTTGGAGTATATACTTCTTAAAAAAATTTTATTCCAAAACCAAGAATGGCACTATTTCCACTAGATGATTTTTTTTACAAATTTT
>Ga0157364_1004385_pt1 | contig 14079 bp, 6 predicted proteins | sample AttsexASBM2_FD_111476 | JGI IMG/M metagenome (GOLD analysis project Ga0157364, IMG submission 111476) | Fungus gardens microbial communities from leaf cutter ant in Ribeirão Preto, State of São Paulo, Brazil - Atta sexdens ASBM2 | ecosystem: Host-associated > Fungi > Mycelium > Unclassified ... | reverse complement strand
TCGTGGGGATGTGTGTTGTCGTCCGGGGGGGGGGGGGTGGGCCCCACGGTGGCCCCCGGGGGCGGGGGCCCGGGTTTATCGCCGGGGCAGTGTTTTTTTTGTGGGGGGGGGGGGGGGAGGCGACTGGCTTCTCCGCGATGCCTTCGAGCGAGACGCAAAACGGAGGATTGGCTTCGAATCGAACAACGACGACGAGGATGATGACGACGCGCGCAGTAACGACGTATGTTTGTCAATGAACTTCACGGCCGTCGCAGAACTACGATCGCAGAGCTACGATTTTATTATGAACCGCGAGAAACGCACGATGACGCGCGAAACCGATTCGAGGGCGAGACAGTCTACCCTGAGGGAGCTTACGGACACCCTCCGCCGAGCGACGCCGTCCGCACGCGCGTGAATGATTATCACCGGGGGAAGCCGAGGGCGGACCGTCGCTTTACAATGGACTTTACACTTTCCCGTCGCGACACTATAACATGCGAAATCCCCGCTTTTGCGCAGAGGAACGACGGCGGACCAGCCGCTGTGGCCTCCGAAAACGTCGTCTGGCGTGCAGCCGCGTGTCCGCTTCACGCAGCGCCCTGAGTGCTACTTAATACCTTGTTTTTTCGTTTTACCAAGAAAACTTTACAAGGAAATGGAACCGACGAATTTAATTTCTTATTCTTTCTTTGTCTATTTTTTCCACTTTTAAAAATTTCATGAAACTTAATATACTTTTAAGTTACGCAATTTGAAATTAATTTCATGACATTACACGAAATTTAATGTATTGCATTTTTCATAAATTTAATGTACACATTTATTACATTTAAGTAACTATACATTGCAATTTAATTTTCAGTTAAATCATTCTTAATTTCAATCACGAGTTTTATTTATGTAAAGGAAGCATTTCTAACAATGCAATTCAACTTTAACCTCGATTTAAATCTAAATCTTCATATTTTTCTTGTTCTAAGAATTAGAAAAAATTAAGAGGAAATTGAACTGAGATTAAAGGAGAGTAATCTACATTGGTACTGGTAAATTGACATTAAAGGCAGATCTACTATCATTTCTATCTAATTATCATTTTATAAGAATTTTCTAAAAATTAGAAAAAGACATTAATTAAACGATATTAAAGTAATTACATTGAATTGATAGAAATAGACATTAATAAGAACTATATAGAACAGTTTAAAAAATTTAGAGATTTAATACAGTATAATATTGAATTCCGATGTAATCAATGATTAACTTGCAGAATTGTTTCAGCAAAATTACTATTTATTTAATTCGTCATTCTTTGATCTCTTTCCATGTCAAATAATAAGAAATTATATTAATTATCATTATATTTATATATTCTATATTTTATTAATTTTCAACTAATTAATTAAAACTTGATGTTATAAAAATATTTATATACTCATATTATTAAAATACTTAATATGAATTTAATCATTTTGTCGAATCACTCCAAATATAGAAAATCCAAAGCAATGATATGACTTGCATTTTTCAAATATTAAAGTTTTTTATATAGCTGAACTATAATGTATAACATAAATGTATAACTCTATAAAGTGGAATAAGTATACGTTTGATATACATTTGGTAAAAATAAGAAGATAAATCGATATCATTAAATTACTTGATAACTTAATCATTTTGTCGAATCATTCGAAGTATAGAGAATACAGGGCAATGATGAATTTTTTCAAATATTAAAGGTCTGTTTTTTATAGCTGAACCATAATAATATAATATACACTCTTTTTAAAATAAAATAGGTATACGTTTGATATACAATTATACATTTGGCAAAAGCAAGGAGATAAATTCTAGTTCACAATGCGGCAATAAAAAACAAACCTCAAGTCGAATACAGGCAAAAGTGCGCGTGGCGCGTGCAGGATTAGTCACGGCCATGGACTTTTGATGACCGGTGCAGTACGCGTCACCGCAGGTCGATACATCTCGAAGTCGCACGAATACGATACCGCTTGATGCCGACACTTTGTTCCCGTTGCTGTCGGCTGCTAGCAGTGCCAGCTGCATCCGGACGACGCGACGTGACGCTCGCGATACGGAGACAGAGAGAGGAAAATCGTCCGTGAATTCACGATCTATCACGGTCCGAGTGAAGTGTCTGCAGATACGCGAGTCGGCATCGAGATAATCCCTGACACGAGCCGGCAGTTCTAGATAAGAGTCATTATCTCGTAGATAGATATTCTGTGAGGAGAGTCTACGCTGGAGTACGCCGAAATGACCAAGTCAGAGAATATATTTCTCTTTGTGCCAAATATCATCGGTAAATACCTAATCTCGAGATATTTTCCTTGTGAGATAATCACACTGACGATGCTGCGTCATGTGGAACCATTTTTGTATTTGTATGTAATACGCAGTAAGACTGGGCAGGTATCGATGCCCGCCAAGATTTAATTGAATGAGACTCAGGTGGCTGGAAAATCGGATTTTCCTTCGACGAATCGTTCTGTGTAATTCCAAGTAATTCAGTCGATGAGACGATCGTATAAGACTACAAATCATGTGGCCGTTCGACATTTTTAAGGTTGCCTTTATTGATTGAGTCAACGCCGCTATTGTTTTATATAACATTTATATCGGCCAATCAATAATAAATTTTCCTTGTAATTCTTTCAAAGCAATTTCTATTTTCAGCATCTAGAAGCATAAATTTTGAATTATTTTCCAATTGATTATAATGATAAAACAGTAATTAAAGTCATGTTTATGTGCCAAACATGATAACAGCAGAAAATATAATTATGCATTTCAACAGGTATCGGCAGAGTGATTCTGGCATTGATTTCCTTCTACTTTATGTCCACCAACTACATCATTGCATCATGGTGTTACGTGGTTAGCTCGTTGCTGGACGCAGTAGACGGCCATGCGGCCAGATATTACAATCAGAGCACCAAGTTTGGTGCGATCTTGGATCAGCTGACGGATAGAATCGGCACGATGTGTCTCATGGCTACGTTGTGCCAATTCTACGAACCCTATACCTTCTGGTTTCGCGTGAGCATGGCTATCGACATATCCTGCCACTGGATATATTTGCACACGTAAGAAATAATGTATAATACATTTAGATTGTAATACATCAGTCTTGTCCAAGGTTTGTAATTCTAAACATTGGCTTGACATACATCAGCATTCACGCTTTTTATCTTCTTTTTTTTATCTTTATTTAAAAAAAAAAAGAAGTTAACAGGTATGGATACTGATAGGTTAAGCCATTGTACAAAATTACAAATCTTAAACAGCACTCAACATAATAGGTGTAGACTGCGCATTGATCTTATCTTCTGTGCTTTGTTGGAAACAATTGAACATATCTCTTTTCAACTATCAGTTCTCTTCAGACATTTTCTATTGCTGAGAACTAGTGTACACTTTTTAAAGTGAGATAGGTTTGTTTGATATTTGAAAGCGGGAAAGAGAATTGTAGTAGTTTAGTGCAAGAATAAAGAACAAATCCTTTAACTTGATACTTTAAAGAAAAGCGATATGCCTTCAAGCTAGTATTCCTATTATCGGAACTCTTCTTCAAATTATTTCACTCTTTTAATAGTTATAGAATATCATAGAATATATCATAGAAATGCAGTTTGTTCTTATTATGTGAGATAGCACTGCATATATATAATAATGTATGCGACGTAAACTAGTAAAGGAATGTAATAATTGCCTTATCAAAATACATCAGGACTCTTCTGCAAGGAAAAACCAGTCACAAATTTGTCGATATGTCCGAGAATCCGATCATGAGACTGTACTACACAAACCGCATGGTACTATTCTTCATGTGCGCTGGCAACGAAGCATTCTACGCTGGTCTGTACCTCCTGCATTTTACCTCAGGACCAATTTGTAAGTAATATTGCAATACCATATTTCTTTCTCAAATGTGAGAACGTATAATGACGTTTTATCTTGCAGTTGCCGGTATGAGTCTGTACAGTTTAATCGTGCACTTGACCTTCCCGATAGCACTTGTCAAAGCCGCTATCTCTCTATTACATGGATACGTGGCGTGCATCAATCTCAGCATCATTGACGTGAAAGAACGCCAGGAGCGGCTTAAAATGAATTAAGAGTCTCTCGTTTTCTCAACGCATTATTTGTTAGTCAAATTGAATGTGATCTACGATCTTCCTATTCTATAAATTGATACACGCATGTTTACATACTTCCATATATATTTTTAAGCAGAAAGAACGTGTTTAAAAATGCGTGGTCAAAAGATGTTTCTATTTAACTTATAGATCTATCTTGTAAACTCAAATGAATGTCGTTATCGCTTATATTGTCCCAGATATAATATACGGTAAAAAGCTTAATGATAACAACACTCATCAAAAGTTACAGAATAGGCCTATTAGTTGATGTAGGAAATATTATTCTTTAAAAATAATCTGAAGAAAAAGGCCAAACTCTCTTACGTTAGAAATGTGAAATGTATACTTTTACGAAAAAGGAAAGGAATTTATTTTTAAAGCACTAATAGTGACAAAGACCAAAATATTTCGTTACTAATATGGCATAATTTCATAGGCTGTGTTCAGCAGAAAAATGGTTTTACAACTGCTGTAAAATTTTTTAATATGATTGATCTTGCCTTTAGTTCCTCATTGGATATAAATGTATAAACCAATCGTTAAAATCGTTAAAGAATTTTATAACTGGTTGGAATTATCAAACTGATTTTTCTGCTAAACGCAATCATGTTTTCATAACCTTGCTTTAAGAGCAAGGCCATAAGCCATAAAGCCTTAAACCAAGAAATTGATTAATCATAATTGAATATGAGAAAAATAATCGACTGTGATTGGTCAATTTCTTACGGCTTTTCAACTTAGGATCTCTTAAAATAAGATTGTGAACCTAGACACAGTCTTGTGTAGCATATCGTTTATAGCATTTATTATACACTAGAAGAGTAAGTTATTGATGTTCTTTCAAGATATCGGATATGTAGAAATTAGATTCCTGTGCATCAATAGTCCTTATATTTTTTTATATTTTTCCAGTAGACAGTTTAGAGGATAACATATTCTTCGTGTAACACATTCTTTCATATAGAAAAAATGATTTCGATGTATCGCAATATGTTGAATAAAACATGATTTTAACATTTCTTTGCTTAAGTTTATTGCACTGAATTTTATAAATATCAAAATCAGTATATATAGGAGAACCTGTAATTGTATGAACATTATGCATACATCAGTTCTGTTCAATTTACAACATATGGTAAACAAAAATAAAATATTGAAAAAAAAAACACTATAAGCATAGTAGCATCTTTTCAACTAAATATAAATATAATTGTTTGTAAAATACAAACTCAGAATAAAAGATATATTATTAATGCATCAAACGTGATAAGAGAAAAATATTCTCCATTTGTAAAGCATTGTAAAAGAAAGAATAAGGGATCGTGTGGAATACGTTGAATATGTTACAAGGAATAGTTGGCATATTTCGTATCATCGCTTGTTCCGTATTGGGAGCCTGGCGACGATGTCACCGCGAGGACAATGACGCGTGTGATTATACCGTAATTGAGGCACCTGCCCATAAAAACAACGTTAATTATAAAACGTGACGGATAGTTTCATAGGCGCGCGATACGTTTAACGAGCCGCATATCCACGTACGGCATGAGGAGAAATGAGCTGGAGAGCAAAAGGAAATTTGACACCGCAATGACACAGCGGATGACTCCGGACGAGAAGGTGGAAACGAATGTACTAACCTCAAACTTCTCGCTCCCCCGACGTGATCAGTCATAATTTCGGCGCCATATTATCACTTCAAACACTCGCGCATATCAAGGAAATTTAGCCAACCTTTATCAGAGCACCTTCTTCTTATCGCCGGGACACCAAGGGCGATCGTCGTGATATACAACCCGCGGGAACACAGCGGAAGATGTCGGTCAACGAACGTCAGGAGTTTCGAACGCGACACGCGTAGCAAAGTACAATATTTATAAAAACAGACGAAGATCCAAAGTACCGGCGCTCGTCGAGACGGCGCGATTCGGCAGCGAGATAGTAGCGCCACCATCGCCGCCGTTGGCCAGCTACCGTTGCGCCGGTCGATGTCCCTTCGCGACCATTCAAATCTGCGGATAACCGCCGCTTCCTGTCACCGTTTCTAATCGACGTGATAAAGCGAGCCGAACGCGCCCATCGTGATTACTTCGTTATGCTTCGTCACGCGATCTCAACGTCTCTCGCGACAAATACGTTAAAAAAAACTAATCACTCTCCCGTCTAATAAAATCTCACGTCGAGTTCTCGAATGACGAGCGAATCGAAAATAAGAAACTTCTATATTTCTCTCTTTTTCTTCTTTCTCTCTTTTTACAAAAAAAAACTTTAAATTTTAAACCGATTGAATTTGAGGTTGAGCAAAATTCAACTTTGCTCTCCATATTTCCCCTTAGTCTCGTAATACAACGACAAGCTGTTCGCTAAGATTCAAATCTGCTCTTGAAGGATATACCAACTTTAGGTTTCCTTGGGTGTCGACAACTTTGATTTGTTGAACCGTCAAGTTGTTATACTTGTTATTTGTATCTTTTGGTTCTATGGAATCGACAAGACCCGAGATTATCAATTCCTTCAGAAATTGATCCAACACATTCCTGGGAAAAGAGTACAGATGTTATTAGAAAACTGATTTCTTTTTTAGGCGTTTAATTTGTAGTTAGACTTAACCTGTTTCATCTAATTCTGGTTAAATATTAGCTCAATATTGACTTAATATTGATCCAAAATATTTCCAATTTAGCAAAGCTATCATCAATAAAATACTACTAGGGTAGATTAATTTTAATCTTAATTCAAGTAACTCTGTCTTTTTCTGGTACTACGAATTAAAAAAAATAAAGAGTAAATTGAACTGAAATTAACTTACATCGTTAGAAATGAGTATATAACTGGTTGATATCTTAGCTTATAACTTATTACCTATTACGTATATTTTGGGATTTACAGTTAAAAAGGATTGAGATATATCATTTAATATTACATATACATTAAATCTCACCTGCAAATTGTGTATGATATAGCACTAGTTACTTCCACAAGCATCTCTTGGGTAGCTACAGACATTTTCGTTATATCACTGTTTGTGATGGGTGGAAATGAAATAACCTGCTGCGATTGGTCCAACAGACATGGAAATAAAGGTTTGCCTTCCAGCAGATATAAATACTTGTGTATTCCAGAATACACATTTCGTTTCTTCTCTTTACGTAGAGCCTCAGCTTCCATCTGCAACTTCTGGAACAGATCCGCGCCTGTGTATATCTTGTTGTACATTAGAGGCTTTATTTTCAATTCTGTAGGCACCTCCGCCGTATATGTGAGATCTCCTACAAGTAACAAAGTATGTTTTAATAAAATATTAATGCACAAATAATACTCTTATTAAATACTCGATATCTACCAGGTACAATGAGTTTCAAATCATGAGTCGCTATTGTAGCTGCATTCCTTTTCTCACATATTCCATCGTGTAATCTTGTTTGCAACTGAATAAATTTTTTAAAATTTTCCTCTGTGAAGCTTATATTTTTCACGATACACGCAGCTATATAAGGCCTGATACTTTTTACATGTTCTGTAATTTTTATCACTGGTGTGTCGTCCAATATTTTCAAGACTTTTAATTTATGCGTCAAGTTATCGATTACATTTTCATTTTCAGAGACTTTCTGACCCCTCTTTCCTTTTTTCGATGTATTATTTTCTGTCGTGGACAATTCACTTCTTGGACAGTGCGACTTGACGTAATCCAGTATTTGCTTCGTGGAGCATTGATTAATTAATTTTGTTAGCCTTCTATCTGACAATTTATTCTCTTGCAGATATACCTCCTTCAGTTTACTACAATCTGCTAATTCACTTGGTACAACTGCGTGTTATACAATTATGTATTATTTATCTTTGAATATTTAATATTTAAAACTATTTAATACTTAAAAACTATTTGATACTTAAAACTATTTAGATGTAATTCAACAAGAAACATACATATGGTATGGAAATAAAATTGTATTACCAGAAATTGAGTTATCCGCTATATTTAAGATCTTCAATCCCTGCAGTCGGCTTATAGTAATTGGAATTTCCGTTATATAATTGCCATTAACGTGAATCTCGGACAAATGTATGAGTTCTGTATGACAAACGTCGGGAAAGGCCTTAAGCTGATTGTTTGATAGATCTAGGATGCTTAATTTCGTGCACAAAGTTAGCGACGGTATGTCTCGTAGACAATTCGAGGCAAGATTGATTGTGCTTAAATAGGGATGATCACCGAGTTCCCTCGGGAGAGAGGTCAACTTGTTCCTCGAGCAATCGAGCACCTTCAACTTGACCAGTTTAGCTATCGCACATGGTAACGTGACGATCTCATTCGAGTGCAACACCAAGGTCGTAAGATTTACCAGCTTCTCGATTTCGTCCGGCACTTCCTGGAGACATGTATACGTTATACTGAGATAATTCAAATTGTGAAGGTTAAACAAGTTCTTATCCAGGCCGTGCGTGTTTTTGATCAGTTGGGACACCGAGGTGCCCGATAGCACCAACTCGTGCCTGTTTTTCTCGGCCGCTTGTTTCACGGCTTCCCATGTCATTGTGACGATTCCTCTTGTTCACAATTTTATTCACTCTCGTACAACCGCGATGTAAACAGACAAGGAACGATTCGAGGTTATTTAAATCTTGTAGATAGATTGGCTCATGATGTAATGCGAGTTAACTTGCATCATCGGTCGGCTAAACTCGACTGAACTTAATCGATTAATCGAATCTCGTTCAAGTTCAAACTTCGATTGTTCTTTCAATTTTTTCAAATGTACAAATTCGAAGAATTCTGACTGTCTAATGTCCATTTCTATCTTATATTCAATGGGTGCGTTCGAGGAGACATTTTTCGCGCTATTTATCACTACAAGCTATTCGCGGAGCTACAAATAGCGCTAACAAACATGATCTTGACGTCATTAATGGTAGTGTGTTACATCACAATGTAACACACTACCATGATGTTATCAACGTTAGGCTGCGTTCCACTTAACGCTCACAACGCTCGTGGAATCATTTCATCCTCATCGTTTATCAAATGTTAAACAAGGACAAACAATGCTTGCGAGCATTGCGAGCATTAAGTGGAACGCAGCCCTATATTTTTCCTAAGGTAGTCTATTGGTAATGTTAGCGTTTGCAAGCTCTGTGAACAGCACTGTGTTATTACACGCGATCGAATGTTGTTTCAAGACCGTTAACCAGATTATAAACTTTCTCTGAATCATAAGTTCATAAGTTCTCTGTATACTCAAAAATTCAGATCGCGTTATTCACTGCAAGTATCGTCCTCTACAGCACAAAGTTGCACAAAAGTTGCAGTAACATTGCAGAGATTTTGCAACGATATTGCTATAAATTCTGTGCTGAGATAGGGTATACGTAACGTGAATTTTAAATTTTCTCGTAGTGAATATAATAAAATGCAATTTCAATTGTAATATCTATGATGACTTGCCGCTAAGCAAAAATCGCCATTAACAAGGTATCTCCAACCTTTTACACATTTGATGAAATCAAATATGCAAATTAAACTCAACAGACACTTTGAAAAATTAAAGATACTTACAATAAGCAAGAATACATTTATTCCGACCTGGCAGCATCATAGAGATTGCATTCTGTCTTCTGTTATTTACTACGAGAAAATTTAAAATTCATGTTACGTATATCCAACGCGAAACTCTAAAAATTTAAATTATTAGAGAAAACAGTTTGATAAGTGATTGAGAATCCTCTACATTAATCTCGAATGTTAAACCTACCAACGCTACGTTAGGGTCGTTCATGAAGTTTGTTAATGCTATCACGTTATTAGCTCCACGTTGGTAACGTTTACATTTATGGCGCAGTAAGGAGTTTTTGCAGCAACGTGAATCCAGATACGATGAAGTCATGTTATCCTTTTCTTAATTTGTTGTTAAGAAGAAGATAAGCGTTCATTGTATCTGGATTCACGTTTTTGCAAAAGCTTCCTCTTGTCTCCTAGAAACCAATGTAACTTTAAATCTTAGTTTAATTCTTAAATCTCTAGTTTAATTTACTTTTTATCTTCGTCTAATTCTAAGAATTAAAAAAGTACATAAAATAATAAATTAAACTGAAATTAAATTAGATAATTTACATTGATAGAAATGGGCATAAATTGTCTAATTAATTTATCAGGTAATACTATTTTATTAACATTGATGGATTCATTAATTTCTTTATTATTTACACGTGAAGAGAGAAATTCAACTTCATGACAATTTTGATGATCTGAGTTAATTAGTGATTAATTTAGTAATTAATTAACCATTAATTATTAATCAAATAATATTAATCAAATAATACTACTTTGTTAACGTGAGTAGAATTAAACTTTTATTATTTAATAATACATAAAAAAAGAGATTATACAGTGATGAATTATACAGTTTAATGAATTATATAATTTAAAGTTTTTATAAATATTTTGCAAATATTTTTTAACAAATATCTTATTGAACACTAATCATATAAAAGAAATTCAAGATTGTATAAAAATATATTTTAATATATATTAATATTAATTAGAATATACTAAAATTATTTATATAATTTTGATTTAATTTTTGTCGTGTAGATTTGTTTATATAATTTTAGTTTTATATTTTTGTCTTTCTCTCTCTAAATGTAATAAAAACGCCAACCCCAAAAATACAGACCTGTATGTAAATGGCGTGCACGGACGGGATTGATTTATTTTCTTTTTAACCAAAAATTATCGTGTTGCTTGTATAAAGGCTTGTAGAAAGGGGGACCTAAATTCTAACATTTAGCTCTAGTCCGTTTCAAACAGGTTTTAGATAACGCGCAACAGAATTTTCGTAATGCGGCTTTTAGCCTTTTGCTATCTGTACGCTAGTTAAACATTGCGATATTCATAGGTTCGCAATTGGTTGCTACCATTTGTAATCACTCGAATGATTATAAAAAGCGACAGTTTTGCCTACTATTCTTTGAGTGTGGAAAAACCCAACGGTGTCAACGTCTCTTTTCGCTGTATCCTATACAAAAATTTTGCGAATGTTAGAAATCCCTTTTTTTTGAATCCCTAATCAAAATCTAATCGGATTTCTTAAAAAATTCTTGGGTTCTAGTTGAAAAAATTTATGAAGACTCAAATCTGAGCATGCATGTATTTGAAATACTTTTATATAAAAAACAGTATTTGTAAGATCAATTGTATTTCGTATTTTATAAGAGTATTAAAAGTTTGTAAAAGTATTTTGTATTTTGAATTTTAAATTGACAATCAATCTTATTTGAATTATAAAATATAAAAACTTTCGATTTTAAACACAAAATACGTAATGCTTTCATGTGTTCCGTTAAAATACAAAATACAAAATATATTTGCACTGCAAATACTGTGTTTTAAATAAAACTATTTCAAATACAGGCTCAGTCCTGAAAATTGAGAAATAAAATATTTTATAAATTTATAAACAAAAAGTTCAAACGAATCCCGAGAAAAAATGTTATATGGACATATTTTATATATAATTTTACGTAATTGTATATAAAACATGTCAATTTTTATATAATTATATATAATTGTATATGAAACATTTTTTCCCAGGATCCCATTCTCTACAACATTTTTATAATAATGTTCTTTTTGGGTTCATTTTATATTAGTGAGTCATTTGAAATACTTTGCACATCTATGCTTCACAAGTAACTTTTTGTAAACATTTAAAATATCTCAAGCATTTTATTTAAGTTTCTTTTCTTAAATTAAATTTTAAGTGTATTATAATGATGAGTATAATACACTTATAATATCGAAACGAATGACAAAAATGTTGTCCTTGGTTATTTAATTGCTGTCATACATCGAGGTTCTTCGATGACAAATGTTTGTCTGATTTGCATGTGAATAACTTCGTGCCGGGATATTAATCCCGCCGTTCTATGTGCTAATAATGCCATTCTCCTATTATGCAGACGTATACTTGACGCATCAAGTGGCAATGACCATTTAAACGGAATCTGAGCTTTCTCACTTCCGCAAAATTATCTCGCTCTTCTAAAATTGTTTATTTCTTATTCCTTGGTATATGCAAATAAAATATAGATATCCCGAGACACCAATCAAGATTTATTCTCTAAAATTGTTTTAACTCAATATCCAAAATTTTTATAAAAAATATAGAACATATTTTACAGATGAATTTAGTTCAGTAAGATGATGTCTTTTAGAACACAAGATGTCGATGCGTAATAAGGTAATTTATTAATTCTAATGTCTTATACATTTCGATTCAGCTTCGAAATTCAGTTTCCTTTTTAATTTTAACACTTTTAAATTTAAGCACATTAAACGAAATTCTTCACTGAATTTCCTGATGCATTGTACAAATGTATTCGATATCTCATTGTTAACATAATTAGAAAAAATCAGTACTGACAAGAAATAATAATCTAATACATTAAAGTCGTGAACAACTACTAATTTGAAAAACTTACATGATATTTGTTAAGCTTATAAAATATACGTGTCATCTGTATGGACGTTACAATACATCTAAACAATGCTAAGCTAAAGTACAAATCACGAGTTAAAGCAAATAACAGAGATATTGAAGAGAGGAAAAACTCAGTTATTTTCAAATAAAAAGTCATATGCTTTATTTAATAAATCTATGTCTGATACTTTAATGTATTAGATTATTATTTCTCATCAAACTTATTTTTTTCTAATTATGTTAACAATGAGATATCGATTACATTTATACAGTGCATCAGAAAACTCAATGAGTTCAGTTAAGTACATTGAAAAGGATCCGAAGCTGGATCGAAATCTATGTATAAGACATTAGAACTAATAAATCTTATTACGCAGTAATCCTGTATTTGGCTCCAAAAGGCATCAATTTATGGATTAAAGATTCATTTGTAATGAGCCTATTTACTAATATTTGACTCATATTTGATTCATTAACTAATATTTGATTCATATTATATTTTACAGAATTTTCTTAAATGCTTAATTCTTTAGATGCTAGATTCTTAATTAAATACTTTTGAATTGATTGATTACTAAGTATTTTAAAATTGAAATAATTGCACTTCTCGCATCAGCAAGAAAACATTTCCTCTCAATATCTCCTAAATTAGAATATTAACTTTTCTGGATTATAATATCAATAACGATTGATCCATATGTCATCGAAATTGCGAAAGAATTAAAAATTTGGCCTCCTCTAAAATAGCCAAGTCGGGAGAATTAATGATTCATAACAGCGGCCTCGAGATCTTGGTGTCGCACCTTCGAGGTATCAGAGAGATACTAGGCGTAAATCTGAGCTTGCCATCACCCAAAGTCCACGGTTATCAACGGATGGCCCCGATCATTTCCGGAATCACTTCCTACAGCGAGTACATCCGTGCGGGTGGGGCACAGATTTTTTTCCATGTGGCGTATATAAAAACGAGAACGACCCGAGTGGTTACGTATCATTCGCGCTTGTTGTCGCGTGACTGTAAAGGTATCTAAAAGTACCTAGACTTTGTATTCCGTGATACTTCTTATTTGATCCGATTGAATGTCGATCATGCCGTGTGAACTATTAGTTACCCTCGTGTGGACGCTTCTTGTCGTGACATCGTTGACATTTGCGTGGCCGAGCTTTCATCGTCGGGACATCTTCGACAACGCCATAGACGGTCCTAGTGGATTGATTGCTCATCTGCAGAGTTTTGGCAGTTTACTCTACAGATATCCGAGCAATGAAACTGGATCGAAGGTAGCACAGTGGCGCGAGGATATGGATGTAAACCCGGAGGAGTTGGGCGAGTACGTGGAAGGAGACATCCTATTTCCGTCGAACATCGGAAGAAACGGGCTTGCAGCAGTCTCTGCCCGGTGGCCCAATGGCATCATTCCCTTTATAATTAGCCCTTATTTCAGTGAGTAACT
>Ga0157364_1004384_pt1 | contig 14079 bp, 11 predicted proteins | sample AttsexASBM2_FD_111476 | JGI IMG/M metagenome (GOLD analysis project Ga0157364, IMG submission 111476) | Fungus gardens microbial communities from leaf cutter ant in Ribeirão Preto, State of São Paulo, Brazil - Atta sexdens ASBM2 | ecosystem: Host-associated > Fungi > Mycelium > Unclassified ... | reverse complement strand
GGCGCACAGGGAGGGTCGTGATATTCCCGCTGCTGCTCTGTTAGAGTTCTACTCGTCTTATTCAGGCATGGGCTCGAGAGTCCGGTTATCTACAGACAAAGCGGTACGGGCCTCCAAAGCTATTGAGTACGGCCCTGTGACGAGCAAATTGATGAGTCGCTATATTTCTTGGATTTAAGTACATCAGCGATATTTAATGTATATACTTAGAGGGTTATAGGCACTTACCTATACTTTACTCAATGAAAGCTCTCTTCACCAAATTTGCATTTATTTGTTCTTTGCATTTTGGATCTTACCAAGTGTTCTCAAAAGAGAAGATGGGAGCTATTGTCAAAAAGTTCTAACATAAAGTATATAGCTAGATAAACTAATTTAATTAAACTACTTATGTTTGCAGGAGTTGGTACTACTTTTTTATATCTAGCAAGTGATTGCAGAATGATATTTATTGTCATGGAATGCTTTGGACACTAACATTTTTCTTTTTCTTTTATTTATTTTTTCTATTTTTTCTGATTTTATATTTCTTTTCTTTTGAATTTCTTTTATTGACAATGAAGAGGCACGTGACATTACAGTCACATGACAGGTCACATGATATGACATCATAAGCCTAGAACATGGTAGAAGAATCTGGAAGATGATGTTAGGGCACATAGTATACACATAGTGGTCTTGAGTAAAACATGAGACAAACATGAGGTAGTAGCATGGACCAACATGTAACAGTATAAATAAGACTCTAATTTAGCAGAGGCTCCTTGTCAAGTTTTCTTGTGTTTTTCCCCACTTGATTGCTTAACTGAGAGCTTTACCACTTGTGTTATCATTGGACTTTGTGTCTAGTAGTTGCCACAACATTTATAATTAATAGAAATATTAAATCTTGGTTTTTCTACATTACAAGATTAAAAATAATAATACAGTATAAACAACCAACAACTATCATAAATCTAAGTTTATTTATCTTCTGCCAAAAATAAGCTTTATAACTATTCTAGATAATTTTTTAATATTGAAAACTCAGTAATAAAACTTCATATGGTCTAGAATAAATAAAATTTTAGCAAGGTTTCTAGATAAAAAAGATATCATACAAGTCTTTCTGTGTTTTAAGCTTGTCAGATGTAGTTCACATCTTATTATCTAAGACTTAATAGTAAGCTCTTGGAAATCCAATTAGCAATTTGTATCATTGTTAGATGTGGTTCACACTTCATTATTTAAAAGTCCAAATAAGTAAGTTATACATTATCTAAGTATGTAGAATGTAAGATCCAGAATAACCTTTAGCTTTAACTTATATGCTATATTTTTACAAGTTATATAGGTTGTATATTTTGAAAGAGACACTCAGAATATGACTAGTAGACAAATCTTCTGGAAAGTAAGAGATATGTTATTGTTAACACTGGAAGTTGATGATAGTTTTAGTTTTTTAGAATAAGACTTTATAGTATAAACTACTGGCTTATATACTAAGTATACTACTTAGAATAGTTATTTAGAAATGAAGACTGCTAAGTATTACTCTGGTTTTAGTAATCTTTAGATGTCTAGAATGGAAATCTATAGAATTATTAAAAGTCTAGTAAGAATATAAGAAGAAATAGAGAGATATAATCTACACCAGAAAAGATCAGAAAGTGTGAATAAGAAAGGAGATGTTATTTGTAGATTGAAACAGATATGGCCAAATCAAGATGTGATAGTTATTTATATATATAGAACATAGATATTAGAATAATCTTTGGCTTCAACTTGTGTATTATACCTTTACTGGTTATATTAGTTGCATATTTTAGAAGAGATACTCAGAATGTCTAATGGACAAGTTTATTGTAAGTATTATAACTTAAGTCTCCAAAGTAAAAACAAAAGAGAAAACTTATATTGTTTAACACAAGAGAACTTAGTAGAGTTCCTAATATAGGTAAGTTTACCTCTAGTATATAGTCTGTACACACTTTTATATTTATCCTACTCTAAATATTATAAGTTATATATATAAGTCATTATATTATATAATGTATAATATTACTCTTCTTATATGTTATATAACATTGTAACTATAACTGTGATATATATGACTAACCTATGATGGTTATAATAGTCATATAAATATAAAAGTGTATACAGATCATATACTAAAATTAGACTTATACTATAAAATCTACTAAGTTTTCTCTTTTATTCTTACTTTGGAGACTTAAGTTATAATACTTACAGTAAACTTATTCATTAAATATTCTGAGTATTTTTTCTAAAATATGTGACTTATATGTCTTGTAAAGATGTTGCACACAAACTCAAGCTAAAAGTTATTCTGACTCTTATATTCTATATACTTAGATAATATACAACTTACTTATTTGAACTTTTGAGAGTTTATTATTGGATCTTGAATAATAAGATGTAAATTATGTCTAACAGTAACTACCAACTTATATACTAAGTATACTATCTAAGATAGTTATTTAGAAATAAAGATTATTAAATGAATTACTCTAGTTCTAAGTAATTCTCAGATATTTGTGTTGAAAATCCATAAAGTTGTCAAGAGTCCAGTAAGAATATCTGAGATGAAATAAAAACTATAATCTGTAATAGAAAATATTAGAAAGTATAGATGAGGAAAGAAGTATTATCTATAGATTAAAATGGGTATAACCAGATCAGAATGTGGTATTGCTATTTGAGGCCTATAAATATAAGAAGCTCCACTACTTTACCAAAATTTGAGTCTGTAATACTACTGAAATCTATTGTCAACTCTATAAACTTTTCTTTCTTCAAATCTCTAGCCATAACTTTACAACACTACAAGACCTCTACTTACTTCTTTATGACTATTAGCCTACTTCTTCTAACCACTAATCAATGAACTCTTACTATCCAGCAACATTTAAGATTTCTTTCTATTAAGGTTTTTAACTACTTAACTCTATCATTTTGTAGCTAAATTACTAAGTGTTTTGCTCAAGATTTTATCTAATAAGAATAGACCTCTTGAATACTCAAAGTAGTTACCATTTTTAAAAGACCTCATTCTGTTTTCTTAGAATTTTCTGAAAATAAGTAGTGTACTTAGTTGATTAGTGATAAGCATACAAAATATAATCTCTATTGCAGAACTAGAAACCACAACTTGGACTTCTATCCTAAAAATTCTTTGAAGTACTTTTTTTATATAGGGTTAGATCCTTAGAAAAGTAAGCCAAGATTATTATTATAGATATAAGGGATTAGAACATTAAAACTGATTTCATTGAGAAAGTCTCTCATTTAAACAAGCTAACAGCCACAATCAGAAAGGGCTATGTATCCAGCCTCAGTTGAAAATAGAGCTACTATCTTTTGCTGGTAGCTCATTCAGGATATTACTCTGCAAGTCATAAGAGTAAAGTAATTAGTTATAGATTTGTATGATTCTAAATCTTGTACCTAGTCTAAATCAGAATATACTAAGATAGACTATCTAATACCTACAAGTATTAAACAAATACTTGCAGAGATACAATTCTACTTAATAATACTCATTTGAGAAATTTGCCATCTATTAGGCAAGTTTGACTATAGCAAATCCTATATTAGGATATGAGCCAATCATTAGATATATTAAAGACCCAACCATTTGCTAATACTTCTAATGAAAATTGGGGTTGTATTGCTTATTATTGGATTTAAACACATAGTCCAATGGCAGTGAAGTACTTGTTGGGTTGGTTACCACATTAAAGAATGCTAGAACTTTGTCCAAGTACTTAGATTGGTCTACAAAGATCTTTGAATCCTTACAATTATGAATTATATTTATAAGCATTCTAAGAAACTCTTTGGTTTCCCCAAGGTCATAGCATTTTTATTTTATTATGAATTTTTACTTCAACTTTAAGAGAAGCAGGGAATTTTTTGAACCTATGAAACAAACATTATCAACATAAATGATTGCTATAACAAGCTCTCTAGTCTCTTCATTAATAAAGTAATATATACCAGCATTGGATCTACATTGTTTAAATCATAAGACTAATATTGACTTAGTTATAGTCTGCCACTAAGATAAGCCAGCTTACTTAAGGTTATACAATGTTTTGTGGAGTTACCAGACTTTCTTTTCTTTATTAGGTAGCCTAAAATCTTTAGACTGCTCTATGTAGATTTCCTCATCTAAATTACCATAAAGATAAGCAGTTTTTATATTAATACTATGAATATCTCAATCTTTAAGAGCAGTAACAGCTAGATATAAATATGCTGTCTCATAGTGGATAACTGAAGAGAATAATTCATCGAAGTCAATTCTTTTGACCTAAGAAAATTCTTTTGTAACAAGTCAAGATCTGTAATAACTATTAAACTTAATGTTGAATATTTAGCAATTCTTAATTGCTTTCCTCTCCTTAGAGAAGTCTACAACTTCATAGACATTTCTATTTCTAAGCAATTTCAGCTCTTCAAAATAGAACTTAAGCTACTTCTTTTAAATGTTAGCTAGCAATCTAGTAACATCTCCAAGACTTTTGAGAACTGGACAAGACTCTGTTACATATTGTACTAAAAGAAAGTGAATTTGCTCTACTCCTTTTTCTCTTGTAAAACATGCCAAGTAGCTAGTGATAACTAGCTTAGCTGACTCATCTACAAAAGGTAGAATATCTATTTTACTCCTATTATTATTAACAATGATTGAGCATTCATCTTTTCACTGAATATTGTATGAGATCCCATTTATCTCAATGATATTGTCAAATGAGTTCATAATCCTTTCTCTCTCTTGAACCACCATCTTGTATGGTAGTGCCTGTAAGAAAAATAAGAAAAATATTCACTTCTTCTTCTACAAACATGATTCTTACTCAAGACTTCAGTTTACCAACTGTGTATCAAGCCAACAACACTGGGATGGACATTCTGAAAGGACAATCTCCTGATAATTATGACGAGGTGAGAGGAAGAACACTCTTATGTATTTCAAATATTTCTAGGAACACATCAATGTCCTCTATGATCTCTTCCAAGGCATATCATGAAAAAATAGCATGGAAAAATGCTATGGTTGTTGATGATGAGGACAACAACAAAGACATTTCTCCTGAGTTATTCTATGAGACATCTCAAGAGAAAGCAATTCATCTCAGTGTGATGGCTGAGAAGCAGACAAACACGTTGCCTACAGGAGGCAACCTCATCTATGACAACAACTCTTAATGTGTTCCCAAAAAACACCCCATCTCAATCCCTATATAAGGACCAACTGCACAAAACAATGAAAGCACATTTATCAACATTCTGTTGCCATATGACCCTAATGTGCCTATGGATCCTGAAACCTGGGGTGGTAGCTTCCATCCTATCTCACTCCACAGTTCAATCGAACACATAGCATCTGATGCCAAAAATATCAAGGACTCCTTGAAATTCATGGCAAAATATATTTCCAATAAACAAGTCAATTCAGCCAAAGCTAATGAGTTGGATGATTTCAAGGGTATTGGAGAGGCAGTTTGGAATTTCATATCCTCCACTTATGATGCTAACTGGGATGTGTTGGTTACTGATAACAATTCCATCTCACTAAGAAGAAAAATTGCGGCCAAGTTCACTCTTAGGATTCAGCTGGTACCACAAAGAAGTACTAAAGAAAATAACAAACCAACCCCGGCTAGCATTGAAAGGATTCCACTGCCTATCCCAGCCAAATCTCCGAAGGAAGTCAATGTCATTTCCAAGTTTTTCAAAATGGATAATTCCATGTCATCTAAGGCTAAATCCTACGCTCAAGCCTTAAAACAGAACACTAGCATATCAGATGTTATTAAGATTAAGGAAACATTCTCATCTATCAGAGCAAAGAAAATTGACCAAATTAACAACATAGTCAATGGATCCTCCAAGCCGAAACCTCATATCCAAATGACTACAAAGGGCCTGTCTAGGAAACAAGTCATTATCCCCATGGGTAATGATAATATCGTCAAATTTATGAAAAACTCCTCAATTCACATTACTAACCTTACCAGAAACCTTTGAAATACAAAGTCTGAAGTCCTGGTAGACTTCATTCATTTTGACCCACTTGGAATAACAGTTGTTACCAACAAAGTATCGCTTCTCTCAGATTTACTAATCATCAAAAATTATGTTAAAATTTCAGAAAACATTGATTCTTCCTAGGTCAATACTCCTCGTCTACCGCAATCCAAGTTCTATCTCAAGATCATAGGCATTTCTTACTACTCTCACAGAAATATGCAAGATTGCCTCTTGTCACAAGATGTTGAACTGGTTATCAAACAGAACCAAATCTTCGACAATGTTACTCTTGCATCCAAACCAAGAGTAATCAAAACATCTCCCAAATTAGACATGGTGATTATCTGGGTCAACATCTAGGACGCCCAGAGTGGTGTAAAGGCCAAAGATCTCATCAATCAGTGCTTCAATGTTAGAAGGTACATTGCAACAATTAGGGCTGCTAATGCGAACCCTGGAGTCCTGCAGTGTAAAAAATGCTGGAGATGGGATCACTCAACTTTTTCATGTAAGATCCAAGGTTCAAAGTACATCAAGTGCAATAGACCCCACAAATTGGAGAACCATCACAAATTTGGCTGGTGTTGCAAGGCCAACAAAAAAACTAATCCACCATGCCTCAAAACCAAAAAAGGCAAATCATGCCCATACTCATTCAAGTGTTCCAATTGTCAAAGCGAACATTAGGCAGACTCCACAACATGTCTATTCTGGAAGAACCGTTTCAATAGAGAGTAGCACCAGAAGAAGTACTCTGAAATCCATGAAAATAGGGTCAAATCAATTTGTTTGACTGGGAATGGGAATCCTCAACAATGATCTATAACAAGCTAAAGATCTTCTCCCAGAATGTCCGCAAAAACACGTTAACTGTCAACACTATCCTCGAGACTCATTGTCACTTTGATATCATTCTTATCCAAGAACCTCCTTGGTCTATCATTTGCTCAATTTCTAGCTCAACATGCAGTGAAGGAGAAGTCCTAGTTGGGGCTCCCCATCATCCTAACTGGCTATCCTTTGCTAGACCTCCTGTCACTCAGTTGGATTTCCCAAGAGTCTTGGCTTACATCAACATTTGTCTCTCCTCTTTCCATTTTTCCCTTTGTAGAGACATTATCAACCACAGAGATATTCTTTTAATTTCTTTCTTTACTAATAATATTTGTTCTTCTATCATGAACATTTATTCTGACACTTCTCACTCTGCCTTAAAGTATCTCAAGAATACTAAGGTAAATATTAACAATTTACTCATTATGACCAGTGATTTCAATATCAGAGACTGGTTATGGAATCCTTCTTTCCCTCATCATTCTTCCATTTTAGCTGATTTGTCCAACTTAGACCTTTTGCTTTTTACTAATCCTGTCCTTACTAGGTATTCTAACACAATAGGTAAATCAGACTTGGTGATTGATCTAATGTTCCTTTGTAGTGGATCGAATGAACTCAACAATCATGCAATTCATCTGGATTGGCGACTCACTTCCGATCATGCTCCCCTCACTATCACTATCTCTATTGAGGAAGAATTTGTCCAAACTGCCAAACTCTCACTACCAAAGAAAAGCAACAAGAAAGAAGCATTCATTAAAGAAGTTTCCTCTATCATCAAGTCCCTTGACACTTCGAGCCTCTTGAATCAAGAATCCTTGGAACTAGTCGTTAATTTACTGGTGGCAAGAATCGAACAAGTGTGGAATGCCAATACAGGAAAAGTAAACATTACAAAACATTCCAAGAAATGGTGGAATGGAGACTGTAATCGATCTCTCAATAAATACAGAGAATCAAGAAGCCTCGAAGATTGGAAATCGTTCAAGAAGATAGTCAAGACCACCAAAAGATCATTTTTCGATATCAAGATTCAGGAGATCGCCGACAAGAGCCAAGGACCTTGGAAACTCATGAATTGGGTTAACAAGCGCAAATTGCCAGCTATGGAAGCAATCAAATATGACAATCAACCTTGTCTTTCGCTCGATAGCTTGTGGAACACTCTCCACTCCTCCTTTAACACTACTCTTCATTGCCAAGTTGATATCAGTATCCTGGATGAAATCAGAAATAAACAAGTTACTGCTTGGGCCCCATTCTCAAAGGAAGAATTCAAGATTGCATTAGAAAGCTGTAAGAACTCATCAACTCCTGGACTGGACAAGTTGTCATGGAATCATCTCAAAATTATCCTGATAGACGATGTTTGCATTACCAATATCATAAAGATTGCAAACACTTGCATTGACTTGGGGTATTGGCCAAATCACTTCAAAAGGTCATCTACAGTTATCATCCTCAAACCAAATAAATTGTCATATAATTCACATAAGTCATTCAGACCTATCGTCTTGCTCAACACTTTAAGCAAACTTATTAAAAAGGTTATAGGAGAGAGAATCCAATTTCATATTGTTGCTAACAACTTCATCCACCCAAGCCAATTAGGTGGTCTGAAGTTCAAATCCACCATTGATACAGATATAGCCCTTATGCATATTATTCAGTCAGGTTGGACAAAAAACTTATTGATCAGCACTTTAGCCTTTGACATTGTGCAATTCTTCCCATCCTTAAATCATTGATTTCTCATACAAATTATCTGCAAAGTGGGACTTGACACTTGAGTTATCAAATTTTTCAGCAACTATCTAATCGAGAGGAAAACCAACTACCTGTGGAACAATTTTTCTTCTTCTATTTTTAACATAAACATAGGAGTAGATCAGGGCTCCACTCTCTCTTCCATTTTGTCAGCTTTATATCTTTCCCCTTTTCTATTTATAAAAACGTCTAAAAAATTTCAATATTCCTGTTTCAATCATTTCTTTTGTAGATGATAACAATCTTTTCATTTCTCAGAACAAATCATTTGAAGTCTCTAACTCCCGTCTCTTCTGTAGCTACAATGTTATGACTAATCTCCTAGATAAATTCAGTCTCATTGTAAAACATTCAAAAACTGAAGTTTTTCATTTTTATAGGTTGCACAGTCCTTTTAACCCTCCCCCTCTTAATCTGTCATCCTTAGGTGGACTGATTCTAACTCCCAAAAATTTCTGGAAATATCTAAGGTTCATTTTTGATCCAATAGAGTGCTGTTGTTGGTCAAGTGCATGAAACTGCTAGGAAATTCTTTATATGGCATTACTCCCTTGCAAAAACAATTGCTTTACAGGTGTTGCATTCTTCCCATTGTCTTGTACAGGTTCTAGTTATGGTTCTACAATCATGCTCCTTTATCATATCCACTCAAGACCCTTGGAAAAATACAAAGAAGGGTGGCCATTTGGATATTTAGTGTCAAGTTTACAAACAGTGAACTTAGTTTTTCTCTATTTTACTTTTCATTTTTATTTTTCATTCTGTTCTATTTTTCTATTTTTCTATTTTCTATTTTTAGAACAACTAGGGTTAGGGTTGATTGGTCATGCTGTCACATCAGTCACAACTTGATGGCATAGTCACAAGACAAATCACGAGACTGGGGAGAATTTAGTAGAAGATTCGAGAATAGATGATGTCATACAACATGTTGTGACAACCACTAAACACAAGGTCCAATGATAACACAAGCAGTAAAGCTCTCAGTTAAGCAATCAAGTGGGGAAAAGCACAAGAGAACTCAACAAGGAGCCTCTGCTAAATTAGAGTCTTATTTATACTGTTACAGGTTAGTCTATGCTACTATCTCATGTCTTACTCAAGGCCACCATATGTACACTATGTGCCCTGACATCATCTTCCAGATCCTTCTACCCTGTTCTAGGCCTATGATGTCACATCATGTGACCTATCATGTGACTGCAATGTCACGTGCTCCTTTATTGTTAATAAAAGAAAAAGAAATTTAAAAGAAAAGAAATATAAAATCAAGAAAAATAGATAAAAGAAAAATGTTAGTGTCCAAAGTGTTCCATAACACAACATGGACACCACATGTTGGCCTCATGGACTACACATAGTTGTTTAGGGTAGAGTGCACAGTAGCTAGCACAGACCATCTATAGGACTATATAAGGTAGACTAGTTTGTAGAAGAGTTCTCTATCGAGTTCTCTTGTGTTACTCAATACAAGAGTTGTTCTATTGTCTGACTCTAAAGACTTTAGTTCATAACATTAGAACTCGATTCCTATCACTGGACTGCTTAATACTAGCCTTCCAAACCAACTTACTCTCTATTCATCCTTGACCAAGGGTCAACACAGACTCTTAGTCAAGAAGATATAGTCGGACCCTAGACTCAAGGGGCACACTAGTTAGGCAGGAGAAGCCTAGCCGTCTGTTGGTACCAAAGCCCACTAGTATACTTCAGATGTATCACCTTTTGTGGACGTGTTCTATACCTTTTCTTCATATCAGCCTTGTGCTACAAGCTCACTTGTGGTTTGTCTATGCAGAGGAACAACAGTTCATTCTTAAAACAACTGTTTAGAGTAGAACAGTCTTCTTAGACCAAAATCATATACATTTCATTAGGGCAGTAGTCGGTAGACGAGGTAGTCAGTAGAAGTGTAGGCAGGGTAAAAAGAATACCTGCTATCACATACTGAGATTTCGTCATCATCAGAATACAAATCTGAGAGCAAAACCAGCATGGGTTCTGCTCTCTCCCTATATACATCACCATCACCACCATCACCACTACTGCTATCACCCTCTCCCATTGACTTACCTCCACCTTATCCCAACATAGGTCAAATCAATCTACATGAGATCATTCGGCAGCAGCAGGAACAGTTGGCTGCCATGCAGGCGCAGATACAAGCCCTGCTTGTGGTGGGAGGAGCAGGAACAGGAGGTGCGACAATGGGATCCAACATGGGATCTCATATGGAGGTGGCTAAGCCAGCTATCTTCAATGGAGAAGCAGGAAAGGTGGGAGGATTTGTGACCGCATGTAGACTATATTTGAGGATGAAAATGAGAGAAGCAACGGTAGAAGAACAGGTGTTTTGGATTTTGTCACATGTACAGGGAGGATCAGCAGATATATGAAAGGAAAATGTAATGAAAGAATTGGAGTCAGGGGAGGTAGAATATGAGATGGCAGAAGAATTTTTGACAAGTTTAAAGAAGGAATTTGGTGGAGGAGAAGAGGAGTCAGTGAAAGCGGTGGAGTTAAGAAAACTGGAGCAAGGAGGGAGGACAATGGAAGAATTTGCACAGTAGTTCAAGAGAGCGGCAAGGGGAAGTGGATACAAGGGGAGGCTATTGGTGGAAGAGTTTAAGAGGGGGATAAATGAAGGGATAAGGAGAAAGTTGATGGAGGTGGAAAATCCACCAGCCTCCATAGAACAGTGGTACAAGAGGGCAATGGCCCTTGACAGAAATTGGAGAGAGTAGGAGGGAGAAGGAGAGGTTGAGAGAAAAGAAGGAGATGGTGGGAGGAGCTCCTAAGCAGGAGCAAAGACAAATTATGCCATGACCCTTAGTGTGGTAGAGGAGGCAAATGCCACCTCAGTAGGCAACAACAGGGCCTACTCCAATGGAAGGGGTAGAGAGGACAAATGCAGTGGTTGTTAGGGGGCAGGGACAGGGTGCGGAGGTTCCTCCAAGAAGGGACCCTTATGCAATGAAGGTAGATAGGGGGAGAAACTGTTATGCTTGCAGGGGCTTTGGGCATATGGCCCATCATTGTAGAAACAGGGGAAGAGGGAGGCTGATGAAAGAAATGAGAGTAGAGTATGGAGGAGGAAGAATTGAGGAGATTAATGAACACTCGAACAATTTAAAAGAGGTGGAGAATCTAGAACTCCTTGACTAGATTCTCAGAATAAATACAGTGTATTAGCTACAATAATAAATGCTGATGTACCTAAACCAGAGGAGAAGAAAGAAAGAGTGAGAAAAGCAGAGGGAAAAACATTAAGAGAAGTGACAGTGAAGATTGGACTGGAGAGGATAGATACTCAAGAGGGAGTTATGGTGGAGGCACTGTTGGATAGTGGGGTGATGGGGTTAGTAATGAGCTCTGAGTTCGCAAAAAAGCAGGGCTTTAAGCTAAAAAACTTGGAGAGACCAATGAATGTAAGAAATGTGGATGGATCACTGAACAAGGAGGGACCGATAGAGTATACTATAGAAGTAAATATTTATTATCAAGGACACAGAGAAAGAACAGAGATTGATGTGATTGGTAGACAGAAGTGGACAGTAATTTTGGGAATGCCTTGGCTAGCTCACCATAATAGTATTTCAGAGATTCAGTATAAGAAGATAATAATAATAGGTAATAAGTAGTATTAATTAATGTAAATTAATGTAAATTAATGTTGTTAAGTCTAAGGTCTAATCATCAAACATAGAGATATATATACAAAATAGTAATGGTCTGTGCACAAGCTGTTTTCATCATATGATCAAAACTTGTATCTAATGAGAGCTGTCAGGCTAATTTTAAAAGGTAACTAATTATGTTACTATATTGATATATTTGTATCTCTATCAATACTTATTACTATGAGATATACCATATATCATTGGAAATGGTTTGATGAGCACTTTCTAACACAATTTTAATTATGCAAATTCATCTAGCCATTCATGAGATATTAGCCAACAAAACTTTAACAGTTACTAATGGCATGATATCTCAGTTGTTTATTGTTACTTTTGTACATCCCACATATGTATGAATAGTCCTCATTTGGGGCTTTCTAGCACAACTTAATTTGTGAAAATTGGTCCACTAGTTGTGGAAATACAAGCTAAATGAAGTTTGTGACACCAGTAGTAGCAGAAAAGAATACAATACTGGTAGTATGTGATATATTGTCCAAAATAACACACTTTGTGGCAACAATAGAAGAGACATCAGTAGAGAGGTTGGTAAGGCTGTTTAGAGACAATATATAGAAGTTGCATGGATTATCAGAGAATATAGTATCAGATAAGAAACTGCAGTTTGTAGTGGAATTAATCAAGGAGTTGAATAGAATGTTGGAGATCAAAACTAAATTGTTGATGTCTTTCCATTCACAAATAGATAGACAAATAGAAAAAATGAACCAAGAGTTGGAACAATATCTCCAGTTCTTTGTAGATCATAGACAAAAAACTGGCCAGAATAGCTAGCATTGGCAGAGTTTGCAGTCAATAATAAAGTACATTTAGCAACCAAATTATCTCTGTTTATAGTGAACTATGGTAGAGAATTAAGAATAGAAGTTGATATAAAAAGAAAAGAAAAGATAGAGAAAACAACAGAGTTTGTAGAAAGGATGAAAAAAGTATAAAAGAAAGCTGGAATGGCATTGAGAAAGACACAAGAGGAGATAAAGTGATAGACAGATAGTATTATAATTCAAATTTCAAAGTGTTAAGATAAGAAAGAAAACCTTGTATTAAGTCAACACAAGAGAACTTGTTATGATTGCCACTTCATATTCTACAAATGCTTGCATTATAGACAAATATATGCTAGAGTTCATTTCATCTCTGGCTTATTATTTACTGTGCCTTGTTGTTTTCTTATGTTTTATCAGTCAGCATCTCATGTAGTAGTAGAAGTTTCATCATATTTTCCTTATTTCTTTCTTAAGAATGTCTTACTTATTTTCAATGGTCATTAGGTATATATAGCTGTATATATTATCCTATATCCTTATACTTTACTAATTAACTTATTTCTCATTCTTACTCAAGTCTTTACCTAAGTTGTAATCTGAGCCAAGCTTAAAGTCATATCTAAACTCAATAAAGTTTCTAGTACCAAACTGTCTATCTTATATATGCTAGACTATTGGTCTATGCTACAATACCATTAAACTATCTTCAAGACTATGTATTATCCTTAATATTACAAACTTCATTCAGCTTGTATCACCACAACCAGTGGACTGATTTTTACAAACTAAGTTATGCTGGAAAGCCCCAAATGAGGGCTATCCATACATATATGGGATGTACAAAAGCAACAACAAATGACTGAGATATCAGGCCATCAGTAGCTGTAAAAGCTTCATCTGCTAATATCTCATGAACAGCTGAACGGATTCACATGATTGAACTTGCGTTGAAAAGTGCTCATCAATCC
>Ga0157364_1004383_pt1 | contig 14082 bp, 7 predicted proteins | sample AttsexASBM2_FD_111476 | JGI IMG/M metagenome (GOLD analysis project Ga0157364, IMG submission 111476) | Fungus gardens microbial communities from leaf cutter ant in Ribeirão Preto, State of São Paulo, Brazil - Atta sexdens ASBM2 | ecosystem: Host-associated > Fungi > Mycelium > Unclassified ... | reverse complement strand
GTGTGTGTGTGTGTGTGTGTGTGTGTGTGTGTGTGTGTGTGTGTGTGTGTGTGTGTGTGTGTGTGTGTGTGTGTGTATTTTTCTTTCGTGTTTCAGAGATAAATTTTCTCTTCTGTATTTGACACTAAATATTTAATAATTAAATATCTTTAATAGAAACTCGTAGAAGCAAAGAGTTGATTTAACTTTCTTGATACTTTTTCAAAGTCTGATGAAATTTTCCTTATCAGTTCTATAATCATCATTTTGCAGTTTCAGTAGTGCATTAGTTCTAATATATCTACCTTATATTTTGAACGAGTTTTAATCATGCATTATTTCAGCTGACTGAACCGTTTCGGATAGGAAGTGTGAGATAACTCTACACCCATTATTCTCACGCGTCGATATACACCCTCTGTAGCTTTCGAGAATTATAATCGATTCGCTCGATTACTCTTTATTTTTATATGTATATCGTTCATCGAAAAATAAAGTTTATTGGCGCACGTATTTCTCAAACATTGTATAAATTATATATACATGTATCAATGGACGTGGAGAAAATGGTGAATAGCAATCAAATATGATTGGCCTGAATTCCCAAATCCAGCCAATTCTAGCATCGTTCGATTGATTTCAACTATATGACGTTCCTGTGAAATACAAACCGATATGATTTTTTTTTTTTAATGCACGAGGGACATAGCAGGGAAAATTGCGAATAAGTACCTTTCAGTATTTTTAAAGTATATAAATTCGAGCAAAATACCGATTTGCAAAAATACCGATTTGCTGCTAGGCGATGTAATTTCGTATGTCACACGCTTATCCGTTCGGCTTTACGATATCTCGCACAATACGAGGCAATTTAAAGTTTACGAACGATTGTCGCGCCTTTCGCGTTGATATTATGCCGATATCTCGCCTCGTGAAAGAGAACCGTTCTTTTATCGTGCGCTTCTACGAGTTCGGTATTCCTTTTGATATTCAAACCAATAGTCGCGCAATCTCTATTTTTCTCTCTCGCCCTCGCATTTTTCCGAATTCTTCAATGGCGCAATGCCGTGTATATGTGGCTACATGCAGGGCTACGCTACGAAATGAGTCTGCAAAAATACTGAGCCACGAGGTTAACTAATGAATCTTGGCGTGGCTATATTAGCCGCCTCGGGCTCGGCCACATTTCGAGGTCTTATCGTCGGCTGGAAATCAGCTCGCCCGGCAGATGTTCACTAAAACCTCTAGCTCTCGTGCATCCGATACGTCTCCCGCGATTCTCTCGTTCTCTCGGATCGCTGAAACGTCGGCATAAGGTGCTAAGTGCGAGCATTTTATACCGGAGCGTGAAACTCAGTCGTCCTTTCCTCCTGCAAGTTCTTTCTTGCGCGAACACGAGTTGCCGGATCTCAAATTGTGCTCCCGGGATTCGGATTATGTTCTTGAATTTCGGAGTATCACGTTCGCGGATGCTTGGCGCGAATCGTCGGTAAAAGATCATAGTAATACTTGAATTCATACGAATGGAAAATATCAGGAGAAAAAGAGAGAGGATTCGTATAGTGTGCCGGATATTACAATTCATATAAGATCCTTTAACTTGTAAATATTTAAAAAATATCTATATTTTCTCGATATTTTTATATATAATTGTTAAATCCATAATGTCAAATTATATTCAATTTGAATTATTTTTAATCATTTCTAAAAGTTACTACTGATTTCACTCAATATAACTTAATTTAATAATTAAATAATTTAATTTAAGAATGTATTAAATTTGACTCAAATTTAGTTTATTATTTACTAAGTGCATGTATCAGTATGTTTATTTCGAAGCTAATCATAGAAATGGATTGATTTATATTTTGACATATATGGAAGTTAAAAATAATAAAGTATTATTACCTTAAAAGGATTGAGTTACTATTGCTTTCTTTATGTCTAATAATGTATACGTTAAGTATAAAACAAATCATTATCTCATATGGGAAAAAGCATAAAATCATATTTAAGTATTTAGTGTATAATCACTGAAGTTTAGTTGTAATCATGGAAAACTGAATTAACTTTTTTTTCTAACAAACCACCATGTTATACCAATCTATGATCGATTGATTTCGAGTCATCTCTCTCTGCTTTAGAATATATTTTCGATTTTCTTTTCAGCTTCCAAGATCTTTTATTATGCAAGCTAACGCTCGGTGTGAGATGGAATCCCATGCCGGCAGTTTCGCGAAAGTTAACAAGTTTTCAGCCGATTAGACTTTTAATCGTTATTACCTACTTTGCTGAGTGCTACGTTTATCGTCACGGCCAATTAAAATCACGATGCAGACATCGTTTTTTTTCTCAATTGCTTTCTCTCTCCATTCCTTTGAATCCTGCTTACTTAAAGAAAAGATAGAGTTTCAATTGTTTTATATAAGTTAGCCTATTATCATATCTGATGGCGCATGCCAAACTCACGCAATATTATACATTAGACAGTAATTAGACAGTAATTCGGTAAGAAATATTATTTTTCTACTTTCGAAAGCTCGTATTGTTTCGCGAAACTTGAGTGAGAACATTTAACAGTGTTGCTTTTGATGTTTAGTCAATAAAATTGACTATACTTCTACAGTTATAAAAAATAATTGAAGTATGACTAGTTTAGTATTATTAAAAGTGGGACGTATTTAACTTAAAGCAATATTATTACAAGTAATTTTAGAAACTTTTTAACAATTTTGAAAAAGTAATAGAAAGAGATTATAAAAATAGTCGTAAAAGAACAGTTTTTCTGAAGTATTTAAAAATTTAGACGGATCTGAAAATATTTTTGTTGGACTTTCAAAATAATTATACAGAACAGTCAAACTAGTTACTAGAATGTCAAAACTTTTTGCAGCATTACTCAACGTGCTTGAGTGTCCTTCATAATTATTTTGATGGTCTAACAAAGTTATTTTCAGATCTGTATCTCGTTCAATTTTTAGAGACTTCAGCAAAACTACTTTTTTTCCGTATATTTATCGCATTTTTAGAACATATCTAAATTGTTAATGTTACGATGCCGCTGAATAATACGTTTAATAGTTATTCGAGGAAAATTGTTTGCTGAATACACGCAAGTATGTATTATATATTTTTTTCTTTCCTGAAGTTTGCGAAAGGAAATGAAATTCCTCTTTATTCGCTCTTCAGATATACAATCACGTTTCTCTGACGCGATAGTGGAAAAGAACTTACCGCGTATATTCTTTTCTGATTTCTGTATAAAAATTCAACCAACGGAGCAACAAATTTATTAGGAATTATATATAAAGTTTTTGAATTCGCGCTTCATATATTTTTGTAATTTATTATTGGGATCCTAAAAGTTTTCTTTGTATTGGAAAAGTAGAGTTCATTCATAACTCTTTAACGCCACAATACGAGAACAATATACTTGGCATACCCAATTTAATTCAATAATACTTCTATAAAAATGAATGTATTATAAACAATTTTTTTCAATCGAAATGCCAGACGTTAACAAATGCCAGTATCAAGCAAATGTATATTTATTAATAAAATTATTATAAATAATGAAAAAAACGTTGGAAGGAAAGCCAGGTATATCATATCGATGAGGCATTTAAAGGTTAATTAAACTGAGTTAATTATAACAGAATAAATTCGAAGTAAATATTACAAATGAACAACAATAAAGAAATCTTAGAGTCCTGATGTTAAAAATGCCAATATCGTGCAGATATCGTGAGCAAACTTACGCGCAAAAATTATCGCTACCAGTACATGAGAGTCTGACAAAGAACTTCCCAAGTTCATTCGTCATTTCTAATGTTTCTTTTTGTCATAGTTGATGCTCGCACGACGTGACACCGTATTTTGCAATCGGTAAAAAGTGGAAATGACACGTAGGATAAAATTCTGCCTCCGATACACTCCAATGGTACGTTAGACCGGTCTGAGATACATAGTCCGTACCGACATGGCGTCTGACGGCTTTGTCAGTAGACAACTCCCTTGCCCTTCTGTTTGTCTTGTCTCTTTTGAGCTGACATTCCATGGCGCCTAGCACTCTCTCTGAGAATCTATCGAAAAGCAAAAGGCGTGCACGAGATACGGTATGTGTTGGCGAAGCGCTGCAGTGCCGTGCTTCATCGCAGATGAATTCTTATCTTTTCCGTTTGCCGAGCTTCTTCGCGTAAGCGATTCAATTTTCCCTGCTTTGCTTCGAGTCGCGGATGTTCTCTAATAAAATTGTGACTTAAAAAAAAACGCAATTTTAATAGAAAAGAGTATGAGAGAGAGAGAGAGAGAGAGAGTTGCGCTTTCACATGATTATACGATATTAACATTAATGTTCTTATCATACTATATGATTATTTTATGGGAGGGGGAGGGGCAAAATAAATTTTTATATTTAAACGTTTTTGATTATTAGTGCACATTATTCATGCTTCTATTAAAGTGATGATCCTATTAATTCGTTAATCGATATATGAATCACATCTGTTGTGGATACCGCAAATGTGTGATCAAACAGGCATGGTAAGCTTTGACGCATCGAAGGACACTATAGGTGCTAATTAAATGCGCCCTTTAACGTGATGCAGGGTCTGTGAAGCGTCTCATACTGGATGAACACTTCGTAATATCGATCGATAGTTACGCGCTAGAATAAATGGGGAAGGGATACAAATGCAATGCTCCGCTAGAATATCAAATGTACCTACTATAGATGCGTCACGTTTCATATACTATTACGTATATAATATAGTTCTACTTATATTACGTTGAACATTGGTGAATCTGTATATATACCTTGGTGGAATGCATTTAAAATAGATGTTATACGCTTGTACAATCGTTAGTAATATAAGACAACGTTAATATGAATTAAACTGTTGCGAATCTCTGGATGCTAATTATGTCTTACGGTATACATTATAATGTAATCTAAGCTTAACTAAACGTCACTGATTAACTTAATGCTTCTTCATGCTGAGAGAGTTGAAAGCCTTGTTTGCTTGGAACTGAATCCTACATTCCTCTGAATTTATTGGTGATTCGTCCGCTGAGAAACGACTCGTTTTCATCGTCAGTGCCATTAATAATCGTTTACCGGATCTTTCACTGCGGGAGGAAGAGTAGAGTACGCATCGGTCTAACATACAACATTAGTTCTTCAATTTACGACTAGCGGGTTATGCTATCCCGCACTCGCTGAAACGTATTGTAGTCATTAAGCATTGATCGATTAAGCACCGTCGCATGCGGATGTTTATATATCCTGCACGTAGATGCATATTCGTGTCTGATTTATCAACGGACTTGCGGCGTCCTCGTCTGAAAATTAACTGCAGCAGGATTGTAGAGGAATGAAAGTGGAGTAACTGTATATATTATATATATGTATATGTATTATTATATATATATATATATATATATATATATATATATATTTATATATATATATATTGCACGCGGCAAGAGTTCGTGGCAATGGAACATTAACTAATTACCTTAAACTGGCTACGCGTTTCTATAGCTTTCCCAGTTCAGCTGTCACTATCCAGTGATCGGAAGGCGGAGACAGATTATGTTAGTTAGTGTGCGATTTAATTAAGTCTCTCTGACGCGACATTAGCGAAGATCAATGACAAGACAACTTAACCACGAAGCTTGGTTTGTTTTCAATCATGCTGACAGGACATATAATCTATTGATGGAGAGGCTATCTTAATGGCTAGATCTTATAAAAGCAACCTCGAATTAATCGGAATTAATCGGAATTAATCGGAAGAAGTGTATTATTGTAAAGTTTGTATGATATTATAATTTTATTAATTTTTATTTTATTTAACATTTTATTTTAAATAGTTGAACGAAATGAAGCTTGTTATTATATTCGAAATATAGTGTTAGTTAAATTAGTTAAATTATACAGGCCTGCGATATTTCAGATGATTATGAACAAGGAGTGGTTTCCTATGTAATTTTGTGCGCTGAATCTAACGGCAGAATTTGCCTATCACGTTAGATTATCGAAATATTAGAAGTTCGCGATTTTGGGCAATCTAATTTCAAATTCAATATTTCAAATTTATGATTTTATTGTGCGGGATCGAAATTTATTCAAGTATTTGATGAATGGCATCGAACAGTATTAACTTTTAAAAAGAATTTTTGCTTTTTGTTTTACGATTTTTTTTCGCTGTGATACAAAACATTAACTTTTCAATGTTTGCGACGCGACTCACAGTGGAATAGAGCACATGTACATTGGCCAATTGGGTATTAACGTCAATGGAATATTTTATACAAACATTCTTGGATATTCACTGAAGTCGAATCTAAAATCAAAAGTTCAAAATTCAAAATGGCAGAGCCAATATGGTGAATCGAAAAACTTAAAAATTTGAATTAAAATAAATATAGCTGTATTCTATGAAAAATTTGAAATGTGAATCTTCTGTTGTGAATATCCAAGAACATTTATATAAAAAAAAATATTTCTTTGACGTTAATAACATTGGTTAGTGTACATATGCTCTTCATTCCGTCGCGCCACAAATCTTGAAAAGTCATGTTGCATCAAAGGCGAAAAAAAATCGCAAAACAAAAAGCAAAAATTCTTTTTAAAAGTTAGTACTATTCGATGCCATTCATCAAAACATTTGAATAAATTTCGATCCCTCACAATAAAATCATCCATTTTCAAAATGGTCATTTTTAGGCAACCTCAAATATTTCGATAACCTGACGTGATAGGCAAATTCTGCTATCAGATTTAGATTCAGCGCATAAAATTACATAGGAAACCTCCTTGTATTCAATCATCTTTGAATACTCTCGATTTTGCAGGTCTGTGTTATACTTCAATAATTATTTAAGCAACAATCTGAATAAAAATCTCACGTTCGGATATAGATATTCACGTTTGTAACAAAATAGTTTGATATTATAGAATTAACTGTATTAGATTACAATTTTTTTTCTACACAGTATGCTTGATGCGATGCATAAATAAAATGAAAAATATCTTCCTGTGAGATGAAAGTCAACCTTTCTTTTTCTAGCAAAAATTGGAAGATTACGGAGCTTTCGCAAAAAAAAAAACGTGATGCGTCTTATATACGCCAATGCACGGTTGCAAATTCTAGGTTGAGCTGCGAGATTCCTCGCCAGAGAACGGTAATCCGTAGACGTAGCTCCGGATAGTCCCGCGAGCGACTGCGTCGATACGTCGCGCGGTAACGATTTCTATTACAAAACGGATTTCTCATGCATCACCGTGTCACATTGGTCTCCCGCCGGGCGTGCCGTAAGCTCCTTTCCACGCATGGTCTTCCGAGACTCTCGATCTCGTCTAGTGGTAGATAGACGCTGGCGACGCAACGTGTCTCCGTAGTGTATCGGTTGCACTCGAGGCGCGACGAAAAATCGACATGCGGCAGCGTGTGATCTCGAGAATAGAGAGAAAAAGAGAAAGAGAAAGAGAAGAGAAGGGAGGAAGAAAAGAAAGAGAGAGGAGAGACGGTCAGATCGAAATGCGAAACGGTTAAAGTGATTGCGCATCAACTACCTTTCTCTGTCTTCTCGTTCCTTCCTCTCTCTCTTTCTCTTTCTACATCCGTTCTGCCCTTCGTTCTCCGACGATGTGCGCGTCGTCGTGTCTCCGATATCGTACCACAGTTCGATCGTAAATCAAAACGCGGCCCTGCCAGGAACGAAGGTACCAAACAAAATCCATAAATTTCCGCTCTACTGCGTCCGTGGTGGTTTCCGTCAGAAGTTCTCCAAGTTCCGAAAGTAGTATTTCTGGTACCCGTGTTGCTCCCCGACCTCCGAGAACAGAGGTTTGCGCGTAAATAATCTAGAGATGAGAGGTTAAGGGTATATCAAAGGTAGAGATTTGAGGAGACAGACCTGAACTTGCTATGTCTTATATATACATATAGGAATCAGTGACAGACAAGCAAAAATGACATTTACTAAACATTTCAGCAAAGGATTTGAAAATAAAGAATCAAGCTATGACAATGATGAAATGTTTTAGTTCTTTTGTTGTGATCGTTGCGTTCATTACGATAATTGTTGCTAGTTAATAACAATATTTTTAATTATTAGTAAAAATTTACTTATTATCTCAAGATGCAAGCGTGATTTATCTCAGAATAAGATATCATATTCGGAAAGTATCGTAAAGAATTTACAGCTGTATAAAATTATCAGGTTTGTGCGTGTTACCTCAAAAAAATAACGAGTTATGGTTAATTGAAAAATAACGATTTGTTACTTTTCATTATTTTTTTTTATAATGCTAAAGTAAGTTATTAGATTTTAAAATTACATTAGCTGATAATTAATTTAAAATTAATTGTGAAATCAATAATTCAAACTTGAAATTCTCTATTAACTAGTTTGTATATAGAGCAAGTTTTTCTTTATATTAAACTTATAGTTTTACTAATTCTTTATTTTCTTAATATTTTTCGTAATTTTAATGTACTTATTTTTGTAAGAATTTAGATTAAACAAATAATAATATATAGATTAAATATTATTTTTAAATGTTAATATTCCCTGATGGAAATAAATCGTTGAAATCTTTATCAATAGACCTAATTCATAATGAAATGAATCAATTGATAGAAATTATAATGACTTTCAGCGATTTTAGCGATTTATTTCCACCACGGTTACTATTGTGTATTTCAATATTTATTGCCCGTACAAAAATTTATAATATAAATGTATAGTGAATACAAAAAGTATTCGTATATAGATAATATTTTTTAATAAAACTTTATTTTTAAAAAGCAAATATTATCCAGCGAGAAATGAGTCGTCGAATCGATATAAATACGATGATTCAACATCAATTTGATATCGATTCGACGATTTGTTTAATTGACGATCATTTCTTGTTGAATAATTAACAATTTATTCATAAAGAATAAAATGGACTGTATGTTTCTTAAAATTATATATATCAAAAAGATGTGTATATTAATTATATAAAATATATCATCTGAAAAGTAAGCGAAAATTAAAAATTATATTGTTTGAATGTTTAAAAAGTATTCATACAGATGAGAAATTTAACTTCTAAAATCAAGAATACATGCGACTCTCGTTTGTTAGAACAGAATGTATTCATTGTATAAAATTATTAATGATGTGATTAATGTGTTTATTTTCTGTAAATAAGACTTTTTATAACAAATTTCCTTGTACGAATACTTTTTGCTCTCACTGTATATGTAATGTGAATTATATATTTTCGACATTGGCACTATTGGAACAGTACAGTATAAGATATTAAGTACAAAATATTTTTTAAGAAATTAAAAATAAATTATTATATAAAATAAGAAAATAATAGGATACTAAAGTAACAGTAAAAATAACAGCTAAATTTATTACCGTTATTGTAAAAATATAACGACGTTACCGTCACAGACAGAAAAAAGTAACGATCGTTACTGAAAAAAATAACAAAAACAATACAAGTAATACGTTATATATACTTCCCAACCTTGAAAATTATTATTTCAACATCTAACTTTAACCGTTTTTTTCTTATTTACAATTAAAAAGATAAAAAAATTTTTACAGAAGAAAGATCTTACATTAATAGCAAAGTCATTAAATATAAGAGAAAAAAGTTTTTAAATAATATGTTAATAAGAAAATAAATTTTGACTCAAACAGAATAAATCAAACGAATAGATTAACAGAGACCAAGGATTAAAAATACAATCAGAAGACGCGATAGTGTCAAGTGCTTGATTTTTATATACATATGTATATGCATATAACATATCATGACTCTTATTGAGACCGATGTTCCTTTGCACGAGCGATCAAGTTGCGAGCATCTGAGATTATCGGATCTCAAATGAACCGATCAAATTTTGAGCAGGCTCAATCGATAGTTTTGATTCGAATTGTGTAATAAAAGTGTTTTTATATGTATATACGTGTGAAGTTTACTAGGATGAATGTATCTCATTTCTTGCATTTTGCAATTGCAGCAGCTTAAGTTCTTTTTATTGTTCTTCGTAATTTGAAAATAATTAATATTTTGTCTCTCTTACAAACAATAATATTCTGTATTGCGTAAAGTCGTGGAACATATAAATAAGAAACATATGACAAAGAACACTGCCATTTATTTATTTATCGCGACGACTTGTAGAGAGCCGACGAAAAGGATACAGCAACTCGGATTCAGTGCGAGTAAACATTTAACGGAAGTTGTGAATCAGATTCGCGAGTAGCTTCTGTTTCCTTGCCGCAGACTGTAAGCTCGTCCGTTTTCGTAAAAAAGCATCGAGGCATGATGCACTATACTTTCTTCCTCGTGCGATGCTCAGGACGGAGATTCGGATAAGAAATCGGGCTAATAGGGTATCAGTGGGTGCTTCTTCGACGGCATTAAGGCGATCCCCAGCTCTGAAACTTGAATGCTGTTCACACGAGTCCGCCACACGTACGACTATTTCCGCCTCACACCATCCAACAGAGGATTTGTACCACATCGTTCCTCGTCGAAGACGAGGATAATCGAACGGCGTTTCCACCATTGAAAACGATATTACCAGTAGTCTGTGATGCAGTGCTGGTCGTTCGAGGAATTGGCCACGAACGGTCGTTTTCCCGGAGCGTGCGAAATTAGGTCGATCTACGCGCGTACGTACGAAGTCACGATGATCTGGGGCGGAATGGAATTGGCCGCGTGATGACCGCGGTGCTCTTTCTCTTTCTCTTTCTCTTTGCTTTCTTCTTCGTCGGTATACCACGAGTATCCGATTTCTCTAGAATCAAGTGTGGAGAACTTCATAGGAATAGAATATATAGCTCCTTCCCCCCAAAACTCTCGCCAGCAAAATGTAGATGGGAACGCACTGGATTTCCAAATGTATCGAATAACTGATTTCTGCTTACGTACCGGATTTCTTATATTACATTATTATTGCTACAAACCAGACTTTTTATCGATGAAGAAATATCTAAAGCTATATGTATATAGAAATACACACATTGGACGCAGGTCTGACATTACGGAAATTAATGATTCAAGTTAGATCGTACAATATTCTAGTCTGCGCACATATTATCTTAATTTGAAAAGTTTTTCAACGATTGCCCTATTCATCGTTTATGGATCTTCCAACTTACAAATCCAATTCCAAATCTGATTTACTTCGTTTTCTTTTGATGTCTTTCATTATTGAAATTGTAATAATCGTATATATTTTTATGTTTCGCAAAAATCATAGATCTTTATTTTAATATAATATGCGACATGATATTTTAATGAAGAAGAAGTAGATAACTGTATTCAGTAGACAACTCTATAAGTCCTCGTACAAACTTTATTCAGAGCAAGTCGTACAAAGTGAAGGTGTGTTTGCTACAACATACAACTCTGAGAATTAATTATTGCAGATCGAGAGAACTTCACTCAAATGAAAGAGACTACAATTTTAGTTAGAAACAGTGACTAACAGTGACCGCTTTTAATATCGAAAATATTAATCGGTGAAGATTTTTAAAAAGAAGGGAAAAACGTGATAAGATCGATATAAAGATATAAAGATCTGAGATTTTTGAAGAGTAGGATTATAATACTTTAATTGTGGATTGAAAATTTGAAAGTGTCTTAAATTTCAAGTAAATGAGTTATAAAATAAGAATCTAAGCAAAGATAGCAGAATCAAGGTTTATTAAGATATTTTATTAGATAAACATCGTTTATCGAGAAAACTGTTTGTAAAAGATTTACGAATATAAATGTGTTGCGGCATGCAAGCAGATAGATAGCGGCATAGAGCGCTTTGTCTATTGTCGCATTATTATCCTATCGAGAGACTATCGTGCGATAAAGTACTGTGAGAAAACAATCATTTTTTACAGACATAATTTTCTAGCAATTCTCGACACGTGTTTAATTCTCACGATTCGTAGGCGCATAGCAACAACGGCTACTTGTCGCAAGAGATATATCATGGGATTTATTTATTTAAAAGACTCGAAGTCAAAATTGAAATGATAAAGAATTACAGGCTGTCTGATAAAATTGTTGGAATTAATTAGCTGTCATTTTTAAATGTATTTAGGAAAAATAAAATATCTTTTAATAAAAGATATTTGATAGTTTTATTTGTCTATAAAGAAGAGAGATCGGAAATATTTTTATCATTTAATTAATGTTTATAAAATTTATAAATATTGCTAATTTTGATAATATTATTATTCGAAAATTAAAAAAGTTTGATTTAACATTTCTTTTATTGTGAAAAGCATTTAATGTTTATTAAATAATAAAAATATTTTCAATTATTTTAATTTCAAATGTAAATAAAACTGTCAAATGTTAAAAGATATCTTATTTTTCCTATGCGCGTTTAAAAATAACAGAAGATTAGTTTCGGTGACTTCCCATTGGACATCCTATATGTGATGTTTACGAATAACAGTTTATTTTCTCAGCAATATTCGAATATACAGTGAATACAACAAAGATTTTTATTAAAAAAGTTTTATTTATATCATAAATATTCACTAACAATGAGTATATTTTGTCTTAACTCAAAACAAAACTTCGCGAAAATAACCATAATCTTAGAAGCTAAATTTCTCGACTGTTCAAATATTTTTTGTATGTCTAATACAATTTTTGATTATTATTAAGATAATATGTTTTAATTATACATATTTTTAGGTAAAATAATTTTGAGAAGTATACAATCTATTTTCTTTTTTGTTAGTAAATTGTTAATTAATGTCTATTTTAATAACAAATAAGATTTTAAAATATTTCCCTTGTATGTTTGCACTCTATATATATATTTCGCGTTCGAATCTATATCTCGCATCGTATTTTTAATCTATCGTATTAAAATTTATTCATCTTTAGTTTCAGAACGAAATAAAATTCGAATTACCAAATCAAAAGATTTAAATAATAGAAAACTGTAATGTATCGTTCGTTTATCAATAATTAACTAGAAATGCAAAAAATATATTCGGTAGACGTTATTTTAGCGCGTTAAATATTGCTTTGTTGACATTCTGCATTCGGCGTTTGTATTTTTGCAGCGTACAGTGTGGCGTACTTTGTAAACATAGTCGCTTTTGTTATCATTCGCACGGTGAAACTAGTCAAATTCAGCATCAGCGGTGATTTGTTCAGCGGTGGTTTTTTTACGAAGTATCGCGCATATTGAAAGATCACAACTTAATGCATATTTTATACAAGTGTTGTTTTTTCTTCGAGATGCAATTAGACACGTATCGTATACGATTAAAAGTGCCGCGCAAAATATTACGCGATCACTGTGTTTTTTTTATTACAAATATATGTGATTGAATTAATCATGTTTTTATCAAATTTTTTATATTGTACGAATTCAAAAAAGATTTCAAGAACAAAAAAAGAAGGTTTAGAAAGCATCTGATGATAACGGAATAATTAGTGAGTGTTATCGACATTTTTTAATTATTTGATCATTAACGAAGCATTATTTTTATGAAACGGACTTTGAATCGAGTGCCGCAACGCTTTTAATTAGTAAATATCTAGCATAATTGACTTTGTATTTTAATATTTATTCACCACGTCACGTAAATTCATCGTTTATACATCAGTAATTTAAATCCTTCATCGTTTAGCGTTTATTACACTAATTATAGTACATCGTTCATTTCGAGCAGAATTTTCGACACTTTAATCATTTCTGAAATATATTATTAAAATATTACATGATGGTGAAATGCCTTATATAATTTAATTAGTAATACGATTAGACTGCATTATATTTACGTGAAAGAGTTGTGCTAAAAATACGAGGAACATCAGTTAACTGAGTTATTATTTAATTGACTTATCAAAATCATTGTTTTCATAATATATTTTTATTGTTTTTATGAACTGTATAATATATATATCACTCATTAATTTATAACTGAAAAACTGTTGCTGGTAAAAGAAAACAATTGTATACGTAAAAAAATTTTTTCATTTAAAGAAACTTAAAAGTAAAAAATTATTTCATGAAAAATATTCTTTTTTGTTCTTTTCCTATTAATGTATATTCT
>Ga0157364_1004382_pt1 | contig 14083 bp, 20 predicted proteins | sample AttsexASBM2_FD_111476 | JGI IMG/M metagenome (GOLD analysis project Ga0157364, IMG submission 111476) | Fungus gardens microbial communities from leaf cutter ant in Ribeirão Preto, State of São Paulo, Brazil - Atta sexdens ASBM2 | ecosystem: Host-associated > Fungi > Mycelium > Unclassified ... | reverse complement strand
GGATAAGGCTTACAGTGCTTATATATTAGATACTTTATCTAAGATAATATCTAAGGAAATGGAAACTATAATTATCTTAGGTTTGAGTTCTTATAATTCCTATGATTACTACCTTATGTTCTATAGATATTCACCTTATGTTTAACATGACTTGAATGTATGTTAAGGTTTGTTTCATCTTTGACTTATATTAACTATAATCTACTGTATCTCACATTTTGCTTATGTACTATCAGTTAGTGTCTCATGTTGTTATAACCTTAAATCTTTAGAGTAAGGTAAAAGATCAAACTCTTGTATTAGAGTAAACATGTTACAATTGATGTCTCCTGGAGACAGCATGGAGAAGGGTAAAGGGTATGATGATATGATCAGCTGCACTGCAAGTAGTCTCAGTCAGTGCCTCATGTAGTAGGTGTTACAACCTCGTCTTATCCTTATTGTTTCCTCATGACATTTGCCTCATGTACTGCACATTGTTTTACTTTTTACTAGTATATATAGCATAGATACTATCTTGTATCCTTATACTTTACCACTTCTATACATCCCTTAACTTCTCTCAAGCCTTTGCCTAAGTACAACCTGAGCTCTAGCTTAAGGTCATAACATTTGGTAAAGCATTGATGAGCTCACCTTGCAAGAGAGATGTATACAAACGATACTAGGCAGAGTTACCTGTCGAGAACAAAACACGTGTAGTGTAAACTACAAAGGGGAACCAAGATGAGTTCCAGAAGAACAAACGATATCGAGGCATTGTCAGAACAACTAGGATCTTTACAGATCACAGAAGAAGCTTCAACAAACGACAAGCAAACAGACACAGAGATGTCAACAGCACCAGCACCGATAGCAGTAACAGACCAAGAGAATGTATAGGCAGGAATGCCAAAAAACATGGTATTAGACCTAGGGTGGTTTGATGGTGACCGAACAAAGTTTGAAGACTGGTGGAGAGGGATTAGATTGTTCCTCAAGAGTAACAGAGTCATAGAGACTGATAACAGGATCACAGTGATCCTGGCTCGCCTCAGAGGAGGTGTAGCAGGAATATATGTGCAACAAAAGCTTGATAAGCTAGATGAAGAATTAGAAACCCAGGACTGGGACAATTTTTTAAAAGAGATCAAGACAATGTTCAGCGACAAGATGAAGGCAGTAGATGCCAAATGGAAAATAGAAACATTCAAGCAAGGAAAGAAGAACATAGTGGACTTCATGATAGAGTTCAATGCATTGGCCATGAAGGCAGACACAGATGAGCTACATGCCATCTTTCTATTAAAGAAGAATGTATGACAAGATATTATCAAAATAATATTAGGATACCCACCCATGGCCATGCCAGAGTCACTCAAGGAGTAGAAAGTGGCAATAACATCAGTCAGACAAGGATATGAATTGACGGAAGGATGCTACAATTACAAAATGAGCACCAGAGTAACATATGGTAGACAAGGACATCCAATGGATATTGGGAGGTCCAATGACAACTTTAAAGACGGAAAGCCAAAATGCTTTAACTACAACAAGTACAGATATATGGCAAAGGAATGCCAGATAAAGAAAAAGGAATGAGAAACCAGGAAATGTTTCAAATGCAACAAAGAAGGACACATTGTGAAAGACTACAAAGGAAAGCAGGTGATGAAAAGTAGAAAGGTCCAAGAAGAATCAGATGATGAAGACGACAAGAAGAAGGAGAGTTTTCACGATGATCTCGAGTAGGCACAGTACAAGAGATACCCCATGTAAATTCCTATAACAAATATATTATTCCAAATCACTGAAGCAGCAGAGGAAAAAGGGAATTAAATGTGCAAGCAAATGTAGAAACAAAGAATGAAAAGAAACTCAAGATCAAGACATTAGTGGATTTGGGATGTACATACACCGGGATCGACGAATAGTTGGTCAAGAACAAAAAGATACCAACAAAACCAATAAACTTCTCATTTGAAGTTTTTAACACAGATGGAATGAAAAACGGAGAGGTGACAAAGGTAGCTTCTCTAGAAATCGAAATCAACAGCCACAAGGAACAATTGGAAGCAGTGGTAACAGAATTAGATGGCACAGATATGTTTTTGGGTCATGACTGGCTAGTCAAACATAACCTAGAAGTCAATTGGAAGAATGGCACTATATGGTTTACAAGATGTCCAGAACAATGTATAATGAAACACGAAGACATATAGTTCAACACCAGAAGAACAAAGGCAACAGATACCACAGAACAGGATAACAGAGAAATTGGCAAGGAACCAGACAAGACGAACCCAGAGGATTTACCAGAATACACTTGACCTTTCATACATTTATTCAATAAGAAAAAATTTGAGAAATTGCTAGAAAGACAAGAATGGGATCACGAAATAAATCTTACAGAAGAAGCTCTGAAGGAACTGAACGCTAAGGCCTACGCAATAACACTAAAGGAAGAGAAAGCTTTAAATCCCAAAGAAAGACAGTTTACTCCAATTGGTTCAAGACTATAAAAAACTCAACCAGGTTACAATAAAGGATAAAACACCATTACCATTAATTGGAGAAGTAATCGACAAGCTCAAAGAGGCAAAATACTTCAACAAACTGGATCTAATCTGGGAATACAACAATGTTCGAATCAAAGAAGGAGACAAATGGAAGGCTGCATTTCTAACCAACAAGGGGTTATTTGAACCACAAGTCATGTATTTCAGACTATGCAACTTTCCAGAAACATTCCAGAGAATGATGAACAGTATATTCTGGGAGTTACTTCACGAAGGAATATTGGTGAATTATATGGATGACTTCATAATACCAGCTAAAACCATAGAGGAATTAGAAGAAAGAACAACCTGATTCTTAAAGATAGCGGAGAAACACAATCTGTGTTTCAAAAAATCAAAATGTGATTTCAACATGGAAGAAATCCCTATCCTAGGAGTCATTGTAGGAAGAGACAAATCAAGATGGAACAGGAGAAGATAAAGGCAGTAAAATAATGGAAAACACTAATGAAAGTGAAAGACATGGAAAGTTTCCTAGAGTTTGCAAACTTCTATTGACGATTCATCCAAAACTTCAGCCACACAACAAAGCCATTGAATGAATTGAAAGGCAAGAAGGATTGGAAGTGGGAAGAAGAACACCACAAGGCATTTGAAGAACTTAAGGAAAAGATAATGAGTCAACCAGTACTGGTGCTACCCAGAAGAGAAGGAAAATTCAGAGTGGAAATAGATGCTTCAAAGCATGTTATAGGAGGAGTACTTTCCCAAGAACAAGATGGGAAATGGAAACCAATAGCGTTTTTATCAAGAACAATGCAACCAGTGGAAAGGAACTACAAAATCTATGACAAAGAACTACTAGCAATAGTAGAAGCATTGGTCAAATGGAGGTAGTATTTACTAGACGCAGTAGAAACATTCGAAATCTGGACAGACCACGAAAATTTGAAATATTTCTGAAAACCTCACAAGCTAAATGGAAGACAAGCGAGATGGTATTTGAAGCTGCAAGATTACAGCTTCATACTATAACACATTCCAGGTGGAATGAACACTAAAGCAGACATTCTTTCAAGAAAAGATCAAGTCAATATGAAAGAAGATAACAAGGACATAAAACTGCTAAAGGACGAAATATGGTCAAGAAGAATGACAGCCAAAATCACCATGCTAGGAAGGAAAACAATAATAGAAGAATGTGAGATATTCAAAGAAATTCAAAGGAACAATACACGAGAAAAAGAGATAATCCAAGCACTGGAGAAATGAGACGGATTAACATGGGAAGAAGATGGAGTGGTGTACATGAAAGGAAGAATCTATATACTGAATAACAAGAAGATCAAGAAGGAAATTTTGAAGGAAAATCACGATTCAGCAGATGTGGGACATCCAGGACAACATAGGATGCTGAAATTAATTACAAGGACCTATTGGTGGCCAGGACTAAAGGAAGATGTCAAGAAATACATATAAGGATGTTTTAAATGCCAACAGAACAAAGTTCAACACCAAAGGAAGATAGGAGAACTACATCCATTGGAGATTCCAGAAGAACCATGGCAAGCAATCAGTATTGGCATTATAGGACCTTTACCAAAATTGAATGGAATGGATGCAATTGTGGTTATTGTAGACCAATTTACGAAGATGATCAGACTAAAGGCAATGACAACAAACATACCATTAGAAGAAATTGCAAAGATCTACAGAGACGAAATATAGAAGCTACATGGAGTATCCAGGAAGATTCTCAGTGACAGAGGACCACAATTTGCATCAAAGTTCATGGAAGAATTTACTAAAGTGCTAGGAACTAAGAGACAATTATCAACAGCATACCATTCTCAAACAGATGGTCAAATGGAGAGAATAAATCAAGAAATCGGAACATTCCTACGGCACTACATGAATTACCAGCAAGACAATTGGACAGATTGGTTATCTGCAGCAGAGTTTCAGTATAATGACAAGAAACATATGGCGATGGGAAGGACACCATTTGAATTAAACTTTGGAAGACATCTTTGGAAAGGAGACCTCATGGTGCAAACGGAGATTCCATGAGTAGAAGAATTTGTGAAGAAACTATAGAAAAGCTGGAAATAGGCAACGAACACAATGGAAGAAGCATAGAAGAACATGAAACGACAATTTGACAAGAAAAGAAGAAATCCTCAAGGACTGAAGGTTGATGACCATGTGTGGTTGGAAAACAAGAATATCCAATTGAATCGACCCTTGAAGAAGTTGGACAATAAAAGATATGGACCTTTTAGAATCGCAAAAGACATTGGTTCAGGAGCATTTCAACTGGAACTTCCAGAAGGATGGATGATTCATAATGTCTTTAATAAGGACCTTCTAATACAATGTGTGGAGCCAAAGTTCAAAGGACAACATGAGGAACCAGCACCTCTGCCAACAATTAATGAAGAAGAGGAATATGAAGTAGAAAAAGTTAGGAAGTACAGAAAATGCAGGAGAGGAACACAATACCTGGTGCATTGGAAAGGATATGGAGATGAACATGATTAGTGGATAGTGGAATCAGGGTTGCCTCATGCAAAAGATGCAATAGAAGATTATTGGACAAGGTATTTGAGTTGAAACCTATAAAGAGGGGGGGTAAAATCCCACTTCGACAGCCCAAGAAATCACCTGAATTCTAAAGCAATCATACAAATAATATATCTTCTCAAATCACAAAAAACAACACTTACACCATGGCACCCACATCCCCAAACCTATATATTTTCAGGAAATTGAACAACATGGATCAAGCACAAGTCATGAAGAGGGAAAGAGAAGATTGGTCGAGACTGTATCACAAGACGTTGAAGGGATTAGAGACAATGATAGACATACAAAGATTAGTGAAGGATATCAAGAAACTAGCAGAAGAAGCTAACACAATGATGACGGAAGTAGAAGGGTCAGTCTTAATAGCAAGCATCAACAACCGAGTCATGAACGCCACCAATATTACTCAAATATCAGAGAACCTTCAATATCTAGTTCAAAGTGACATGGATGAACAGGCTTTCCAAATCCAAAGAATGTTGGCTGATGAACTGGATCAATATAAAGAAAAAGGCAATAAATATGTGAATGACAATATCTGGGAAATCCAAGAATTGTATGTTGAAGAAGAAAAGAAAGAAGAGAAAGGAGGAGTGGAAAGCGAAGAAGTCATACTGGTCAGACCATACAAGATATCTTCAACAACATCGTTATCATCAAGAACAATGTTGTGGCAACCACTAGACACAATGTCCAATGATCTCACTAATGAGTAAACCTCAAAGAAGAAGTATAATGTGAGAATTCACAAGAGAACTCGACAAGGAGCCTCTTCTTAATTAGAGTCCTATTTATACAAAGGGTTCATGGTCCGTGCTACTAATAAATAACTCTGCCCTTATGTCCATGCTTCATCCTCATTCCTGCCTCATGTTCTACTCAAGGTCACCATGTGTACTCCAGGTGCTCTGACATCATCTTCCAGACCCTTCCATCAAGTTCTAGGCTTATGACATCACATCATGTGACTTGTCATGTGACTTCCTTGTCATGTGCCTTCTTCATCATCCTAAAAGAAAAAGAAAAGAAAAAGAAATATAAAATCAAAAGAAAAATAGATAAAAAAAAAATAAAATGTTAGGTCCAAAGCGTTCCATAACAAACAAGTTTTATAACAGAAGAAGTTGAAAATCTCCTCAAGTACATGAAGTTCATAAAAGCCCCTTCACAGACAAGAATATTCAGACCACCACCATATTATCAATCCCTCAAATCCAGAGGTGAACAAGATCCCACATTTTGGAGCGAAGTGACAACAGCATTCTTGGAAAAGAAACATAATACAGATACATCAAGAAATGGGTATCAAATACCTATGTTTCAAGGAGGTCCACCATATGAACCCTACTTCATAGCCATTGACAATAGGAAACAAATCATTATCGGCCCTAGCAAAAAGATAGTGGCTACACACGTGGTAGGAGAACTGGAGGTTTTAGTCTGATTTATGAGAACATGAATCCTGAAATGGGGGTATTGTTACGATTAATGCCTTCTGGAGACAGCATGGAGAAGGGCAAAGGGTATGACAATATGATTGGCTGTGCCGCAAGTAGTCTCAGTCAGCACCTCATGTAGTAGGTGCTACAACCTTGCCTTATTCTTATTGTTTCCTCATGACATTTGCCTCATGTACTACATATTGTTTTACTTTTTACTAGTATATATAGTGTGGATACTATCCTGTATTCTTATACTTTACCACTTCTATACATCCCTTAACTTCTCTCAAGCCTTTGCCTAAGTGCAATCTGAGCTCTAGCTTAAGGTTGTAACAAAACACAAGAGAACTCAATAGAGAGCTCTTTATAAAGTAATCTACCTTATATACCTATCCAGATGGTCTGTGCTAACTACTGTGCACCCTACCCTAAATGAACATGTGCAAGGCATGAGGTCAGCATGTGGTATACATATTATATAACATCACTTCTTCTAGAACCTTCTACTTCCTTTTCTTATGTCCTATGATCAATGTTGTGACCACACCATCAGATGTGACTGATGTGACAGTGTGACCAATCACTTTAACTCTAACCCCAGAGTTCTAAAAATAGAAAATGTAAAATAATTCAAAAGAAACTAGAAAATAAAAATAAAATAAAATTAAAGTCTATCGTTCTTATTTCTTACACATGTAGTAGTAAAGGATTTCTCATGTTTTTCTCATTTTCTCCTTATGTATTACTTATGGACATCATACACTTTCCCATAGTCTATAAGTATATATGGTAGTATATATAATCATATATCTTTATACTTTACCAATTGATTATTTTTCTTATTCTTTTTCAAGTCTTTGCCTAAGTTGTAATCTAAGCTAAGCTTAGGATCATAATATTTGGTAAAGCATTGTTAAGCTCACCTTGTAAAAGAAGAGTGTATTGTAGTTATATCACTAGAACATTATGATTGTTAGGCTATTAAAGAAACATTGAAACAACATTATGGTAGAGACTACAAACAAATGGAATGAACAGACACAGGCAAGAAGCTATAAGTATTGAGACACTTGAAGAGATATTGGAATCATTGAGGATCACTAAAGAATATGTCTCAGATAAAAACAGAACTATAGAATTAGTATTAGAAGATATGTTAACAGCACCAGCAGTACACAACAAAGTAGCATAGGCAGTTATACTGAAGAGTATTGTTAAGACTTAAGCTCAAGAGTTAGAGTGAAAGAATTACCTTATATTGAATAATATAAGAGAACTCAATAGAGTTCTAAGTATAGAAGTGTCTATTTTATATATGCTAGACTATTGGTCTGTGCTATACTAAACCCAGCCTACCCTAAAGGCTATGAGTTTTCCTTAAGATCAACATGTATAACATTATTTGTTCTAGAACCTCCTATGATATTCTATATGATATATAATTGTGTGATTGTAATATATGATAGATGTGTGATACCATATCATGTTGTGTGACAGTTTGTGAAAGTCACATGTGATATTATTATTTTTTATTTTTATTTTTATTTTATTTCAGCAATTTATTACATGGAGCGTGTAGACAGGCCATGGTAGCTACTTTTGTAACTATATACAAAAGAGGCAAACATACATGGAAAGAGACAGAAAAAGAGAAGAAAAGTAAAGAAAAAAGGTAAAAGAACTAAACAAACAGTCTCAGAGAAGAAAAAGAAAAAGATAGCAAAAAAATAGAACATGACTAACTATAAGGTTAATTTATGCTAGTGGTTAGAAGAGAGTCATCGAAAGCAAAAGCAAGAGGATTGGCCTTCAAAAACGTGACAAAATGGCTGAGAGAATCTCTTCTAGGATTTCAATAGCTGTTGAATCTACTGCAATCATGAAGAATGTGTCTTTGTGATTCAATGGGATAGCAACTGCATGGACACTTAAACTCTTTCCTAGGGAAAAATCTAAGCCTGTATTCGTCTATAGGAGCATGATTGGTAATAGCTCTTGTTGCTTGTGCGCATAAACTATTCAAGTGTTCAAACAATTGTAGCTATGGACCTCCCTTAGCATATGAAGGTTCAATCTCATTGAAATTGTCATTGAGTAGATTGAGGAAATGACGACTCTTGCCATCCGACACTTGAAATGTCATTTTCCAGTTTTGACAGATGTCGTTGCATTCAGTCTTCTTGCTATAATCCCAAGATGTTTTGCATGGGAATATGGGAGTATGGTTAGACAATTTCAACTCATGGTCAACAGTCTTGTGGAGAAGAAAGTACGAAGGTCTTCTAAAATGGCTGTTGTATGGATTTGATAAGGGTGGGGTGAGATGTCGAAGATTTTCCTAGCTGTGTGAATAAAGTCAGTGACAACAATAATCTTTGAGATATTATCTATCAATGAGGCTTGATTGATACCATATCTGATAGCAAATAATTCTGCTTCTGTACTCATGACAAATGCTGAATGATGACGTGTCTTAGATAAAGGTCTGTTTGGAATGTGTGTGTATGAGACGGCAGTAGCGATGTTGTTCTTAATGTTAGCATCTGTTACAGTGATGGCAGTAGATGTCGTAGATGATGACTCAATAACCATTGAGTCAAGTTGATGAAGGCAATTTTTGTCATTTTTTTCTTTATTACTAAGATTAAAAGAAAACCAATTAGAAAAAGTATCAATGATTCTCGAACTAGGAGAAAATTCTGGGTGAAAAGGAGACAATAAAGAAACAATACCATATGATCTGTTGTTTGCATTGATGAGGTGACCTTTGATTTTTGTTTTCTGTTGTTCTGTAAAATATATAAGAGAAGATAGATAATGATGTTTGCCAGAACCAAATGGAGAGTCTATAAGGGATCGGATTATGTGGTTGGAAGGAAGAGACATAGCACAAAGTTGAGATCTTCCTCCAAGTTTTGTAATGTGTGATTTGATGGAGATTAGACCTGTAAGTGCTTCAATGCCTTCAGTTGGAGAAGTTTTGAAGGCACCTAAGATCCAAATAGCCGCCCTTCTTTGCATCTTGTTAAGAGCTTTGAAAGAATATGATAAAGGGGCATGGTTGTAAAACCATAATTGGAAACTATATAGAGCGATAGGGAGAATACAGTTTCTATATAGTAGTTTTTTTTGAAGTGGTGAGATGTCTCATGATGAATTTCCCAAAAGTTTCATACATCTGATGGAGGAGATCACTCTATTGGAATAGAAGTCAATGTATTGGTGGAATGTCAATTTTTTGTTGAATATGAAACCTAGATATTTCCACGAATTCTTGGGAGAGAGGATAAGTTCTCCTAGTATAGAGAGATCAAGAGGTGGTAGGTTAAATAGGCCTTGCGCTTTAGAAATTTCAGTTTTTGGAAGTTCTACAATGAGACCAAATTTCTTCAGAAGAATGGACATGATGTTGTAGCTACAGAAAAGGCAAGCATTGGACATTTTGAGAGATTTGTTCTGCAAAATGAATAGGCCATCATCAACAAAGAAAATGATGGAGATTGGAATTTGGAGATTTTTTAGATGTTTTTCTAAAATATAAAGAAACAGTGAAAGGTATAATATAGGGGAAAGAGCTGAACACTGTCCTATGCCTATATTTACATCAAAAATATGTGAAGAAAAGTTGTTTCATAAGTAGTTGGTTTTTCTGTTGATGAGATAATTATTGAAAAAGTCAACAATACGAATGTTGAGGCCTGCTTTCTGAATAATCTTCGTAAGGAGACAATGATTCAGTGAGAGGAAGAATTGTGAGATGTTGAATGCCAAAGTGTAAAGATATGAAACGATGAACTTTATTTTATTTCTCTTTTTTATTTTTTATTTTCTCTTTTTTTAAATTATTTTTACATTTTTCTATTTTTAGAACTCTGGGGTTAGGGTTAAAAGTGATCAGTTACACTGTCACATCAGATGGTGTGGTCACAACATTGATCACAGGACATGAGAGAAAGAAGTAGAAGGTTCCAGAGCAAAGTGACATCATACAACATGGACACCACATGTTGGCCTCATGCTTAATGCATGGTCATTTAGGGTAGGATGCACAGTACCTAGCACAGACCATCTGTAGAAGTATATAAGATAGATTATTTTGTAAAGGGCTCTCTATTGAGTTCTCTTGTGTTTTTCTAATACAAGAGTTGTTCTTTTACCTAATTCTAAGGGTTTAAGTTCATAACACAAAGTGCTGGTGAAGAGGTTTTTTTGCCAACCTGATCTAATGATATGGGTGAGAATGACTCCTGCATCAGTAGTGGACTTGAACTTCAATCCACCCAGTTGGCTTAGATGGATGAAATCATTGGAGGCAATATGGAATTGGATTCTCTCCCCAATAACCTTTTTGATTAGCTTGCCCAATGTGTTTAGCAGAACAATGGGCCTGAAGGATTTGGGTGAATCATACGATAACTTATTGGGTTTGGGAATTATTATCATGGTCGATTTTTTGAAGTGATTTGGCCAATATCCTAGATCGATACAGGTGTTCACTATTCCAATAATGTTGATTAGGCATTCATCATGCTTAAGAATGGACTTGAGATGATTCCAAGATAGGTTGTCTGGTTCCAGAGTGGATGAATTGTTGCAGCTGCTGATTGCAATTTTGAATTCCTCTTTTGAGAATGGAGGCCAACTTGCAATGGGTTTATCACCAATTTTGTTGAGGACGTTGATGTCAACTTGACGATCTAAAGCACTGTTGAAGGATGAGTGAAGCGCAGTCTATAAACTGTTGAGTGAGAGGCATGGAAGACCATTATGTTTGATGGTTTCCATCACTGGTAGTTTTCTTTTATTGACCCAGTTCATTAATTCCCAAGGCCCACGACTCTTGTTGGCAATTTCCTGGATTTTGCTGTTGAAGAATATCCTTTTGGTAGTTTTGACCGTGTGTTTGAATGACTTCCAATCTTTGAGATTTCTTGATTCTCTATATTTTCTCAAAGATCAATTACAGTTGTTATTCCACCATTTTTTGGAATGTTTGGTGATATTGATATTTTTGGTGTTGGATAACCATGCTTGTTCAATTCTAGTTGCTAAGGAATTAATGGTATATTCAAGTGACTCGTGATTTATAATCGACAAAGTGTTGAGGGCTTTGAATATGTTAATGATTTCCTTGACAAAGATTTCTTCTTCCTTGCTGTTTTTCGGTATTTTGAGTTTTGAAGAATGGATGAATTCTTTAGTGATGGGGATGGTAATTGTGAGAGGCACATGATCAGATGAAAGACGCCGATCAGGATGGATAATGTGTTTGTTGAGTTCTCTGGATCCACTGTGAAGAAACATCAGGTTGATGACTAAATCAGATTCGCCTATTGTGTCCGAGTATCTGGTAAGAATAGGGTTAGTTGGGGTAGACAGTTCTAGGTCAAACGAATCAGTGATAATAAGTAAATCTTCACTAATAGATGAATGGTGCAGGAAGGAAGAATCCCAAAGACAATCTCTAATGTTAAAATCTCCAGTCATTATGAGTAAATTGTTAATATTTACCTCAGTATCCTTTAGATACTTTAAGGCTGAATGAGATGAGTCAGAGTAGACATTCATGATATACGAACAGATATTGTTAGAAAAGAACGAGATAAGAAGAATGTCCTTATGATTAATAATGTCCTTTTGAAGTGAAAAATAAAGAGAGGAAAGATGAATGTTGACATAGGCCATGACTCTTGGGCGATCTGACTGGTTGATAGGATGTCTGACAAAAGAGAGCCAGTTAGAATGGTTGGGAGATCTGATTAAATTTTCTCCTTTGTGGCAAGTAGAGCTGGGGATAGAATGAATGATAGACCATGGAGGTTCTTGTAGGAGGATAATGTCAAAGTGAGAGTAGATTTCGAGGATTGAGTTGATGCTGAAAGCATTCTTGCAAACGTTCTGGGATATGATCTTTAAATTGTCAACAATCATGATGGAATGTTCCCATTCACAACAGAATGGATTGACTTGACCCTGTTTTCACGGATCTCCGAATATTTCTTTTGCTACCATTCCTTATTAAATTGATTCTTCCAGAACAGACATGAAGTTGAATCTGCTTGATGATCACCACAACAATTCGAACATTTGAAGGTGTGGGGGCATGGTTTGTCCTTTTTGGTTTCAAGACGAGGGGGGTTTGCTTTTGTGTTGGCTTTACAACACCAGCCAAACTCGTAGTGGTTTTCCGATTTATGAGGGCCGTTACACTTGATGCATTTGGTCCCTTGTGTTCTATATGAAAAAGTTGAATGTCCCCATCTCCAACAATTTTTGCATTGGGAAACACCAGGATTAGCATTAGCTCCTCTTATTGTAGCGATGAACCTTCTAATATTAAAGCATTTATTGACAAGGTCTTTAGCTTTTGTGCTGCTTTGAGCGTCCCATATGTCAATCCAGACAATGGCCATGTCCGATTTGGGGGATACTTTAATAAGTCTTGGTTTAGATGCAAGAGTAACATTGTTAAAGATGTGATTTTGCTTGATGATCGTTTCGACGTTAGTGGCCTTGAGACGATCTTATAAATTACTGTTGGTGAAGTAAGAGATTCCTATAATTTTGAGACAGGATTTAGATTGAGAGAGATGAGGTGTATCAACTTGAGTTGAGTTGATACTTTCCGAGTTCTTGATATACTTTTCGATAGTAATGAGGTCGGACAGCTGTGAAACTTTGTCAGTTACAACTGTGATACCAACTGGATCTGAGCAGATGAAGTCTACTGAAACTTCAGATTTCGTATTTCTGAGATTTCTGTTGAGGTTAATGACATGAGTGGCTGAATTCTTCATAAATTTGACGATGTTATCATTGCTCATAGGGATAATGATTTGTTTACATGATGGTCCTTTGGTCATCATATTGATCTGATGTTTGGGTTTGAGGTTTCCTTTGACAATTTCATTGATTTGGTCAATCTTTTTTGCTCCTATGGACGGAAACATTTCCTTGATTTTGATTACATCCAATGTGCTAGTGCTCAGTTTGGATGCTTGAGCATATATCTTATTATTTCCAGGAGTCTGTGTTTCCGGTTGTTTGTTCTTGAAGTATTTAGAGATGACATTGAATTTCTTTTGAGACTTGGCTGGGATCAGAGATGGAATTCTTTTGATGCTAGCCAGGGTAGATTTTACATTTTCCTTGGGGGGCCTTTGAGGTGCCAAATGGATCTTGGGAGTAAATTTGGCTGCAATTTTTCTCCTGAGGGTGTTAGATTTGTTATCAGTGAAAAGCGCATCCCGGTTAGATTGTTATGAGTATTCGGACACTAACAATTTTATTTTATTTTATTTTATTTTTTCTGATTTTACTTTTCTTTTTCTGTACTGGAAAGACAATGAAGAAGGCACATGACAGGTCACATGATGTGACGTCATAGGCCTAGAACCTGGTGAAAGAATCTAGAAGGTGACGTCAGGGCACATAGAGTATGCATGGTGGCCTTGAGTAAGAAGTGAGGCGAGCATAAGGTTGAAGCATGGACATAAGGGCAGGGTTATTTATTGGTAGCACGGACCATGAACCTTTTGTATAAATAGGACTCTAATT
>Ga0157364_1004381_pt1 | contig 14084 bp, 6 predicted proteins | sample AttsexASBM2_FD_111476 | JGI IMG/M metagenome (GOLD analysis project Ga0157364, IMG submission 111476) | Fungus gardens microbial communities from leaf cutter ant in Ribeirão Preto, State of São Paulo, Brazil - Atta sexdens ASBM2 | ecosystem: Host-associated > Fungi > Mycelium > Unclassified ... | reverse complement strand
TTTAATCCACAAAAGTATGAAGTGCTCTCAAGGGTTCTTAGCAAGATGTATTGCAAAACTGGAAAACCTACAGAGATTTTACAGTTATACTTATCTGTATTCACAAAGGGATCATGTTCGACGCAAGAGAATGGAACATTTGTCTCTGATGATTTTAATACTCATCGTTTTGCAGCTAGCACCAATGTCAAAGAGTTGATTAAAACATTCGAATTAGAAACAATTTTGATATATACCGCTCTCTTATTAAAAAAGAAGATTGTTGTATATCATCACAGCCTGGAGCAACTTCTTAAGTGGATAAGAACATTTCCTGCGTTAATGAAACACAGGAAAGTTACTGACAATCTTTTTCCTTGGATTGATTTGGTGAACGATGAGTTAACTGAATTGAAGGCATGTATTCCATTAAAAAATACTTTTAATATATTTTTAATAGCAAGAAAATGCTGATAAAATGGTGATAAATAAGATATAATTTTTTTACTCAGAATAGACAGGCAGGAGCAAAACATTATTATTATTGATATTATTACTATGCATTGATATTATTATTATTATTGTTATTATTATTATTATTATTATTATTATGTCATTCTTAATTTCATTGCTATATATAATAATATATAATAATTATTATTGTTATAGAAATATTCATACTATGTGGCAGGCTGCAGTAATAGTTCAATATCGTCAAGGATAGATCTGTACGATCTGCTTGTAAATATTCCTGCTAGAGAAATTACTGTAGCACCGCATGCCAAAGGTAAGAAGAAAAAGAAAATAGTCTATTTCATTTATTTTCATATCCATATTTCTTGCAATCTTATGATGCATCATAAGATTACAATGGAAATGTCTCATGGATACGAAAAAAATATATGCTTTTTAATCTATATCTTTATTCATTTTTTTTTCCAGAAAGTCTTACAATGACAAAAACCCACAAGGAAATAGCCTTGTTCATGGTTCAACTATGTGAAAATCAAAACTACACAGAAGCACAAGTTATATCCGAGATAAGTGACAAAACGCAAGATCTTCTAAATCAATTAACTTCATTAGCGACAGTGCAAACTCCAGATGGCAAAAGAATGATATCCGTCGAGATATTTAAAGAGAAAAACTTGGCGCCGGCTGTAGAAAATTTTCTTATTAATTTGGCCATTGCCGAAAACCTTTTTGTGTTATAATTTTATAAGTATAAGTCAAAGTCTTTAAACATGTTGAACGCGATGGAGAATAAGAGATAACATGTATCTATTTCTTGTCTCATGTTAAGATATAAGCATTCATTATTTGTTATGTTCTACCAACATTTTATGTTTATTGCTTTTGTTCCTTGAATTTTCGGTATTGTTAAATGTATTTATAAGAAATATTTATATAAGTAAAATTATACAATAAAATATACAACACTCTTATTTGTACAAAAAGCCTGTTTTCTGTATAATTTATAATCACATAAAAAATATCATCTTCTCCAATATGTATTAATGACTATAAATATTCTATCTTCTCAAAAATGCGCTACTTATCATTTTATAATTATATTTTGGAATAATATCATTTCTATTAATAGATTCATTTTAATCTCAGTTTAATTTACTCTTTATCTGTGTTTATTATATTAGATTAGAAATTATTATTAGATTAGATATTATATACTAGAAAATAAAAAATAAGCTAAATTGAGATAATTAAGATAAATTGATAAAAAATAGATATTAGTTGTTTGATCGTAATGTGTTAAATTTAATATTCTAAATGCATCTGATTTAATTCTTTTCCTGAAGCTGTCAAATTAAATAATATTTCTACCAATATAGATTAACTTTTGTCTTAACTTAATTTATTTATCCTTTTCTAAGAATTATTCAAACGCGATGACGCCGGTTCGTCATTATACATATATGCGCACCAATCGATTCACTATTCGTGATCCATTGAAACGATATTGCGATGCAACCAAAAACGAGTCAACAATTAATCATAAAAAAAATTGTACATACCTGATAATATCGCCTCTGTTGTTCTCCATCGAGGATGATTCCATCGAATCTAATCACACACGGAATTCCAATTAATATAAAGTAGTGTCGTGTCGTAGTGATCGTCAACAGGGAAAGGATGATCACAGATTTGTTCTTTTAAAATTAAAGTTCTTACACGGTTCACTTTTCTCTTTTGCTCTCTAACGTAGAGAGAAAAGGACGAAAGATAAAGTACAAGAAGTTCAGCTAAAAAGAATAGATCTCGTCTTTCAAGATCTTCCACCGGCGATGATGTCATATTACGATCGAACACGCTGTGTGAACGTATTATGACAAACATTCTACGCTCCGCACAGTATTTGTTCTCAGATGATCACGATCGCGAAAATGAGATACGTTTTCTGAGAAATATATACATAAATATACTCGAATGATCCGGAGCGACACGATCTGCGAGACTGCAACCGCCAATGGCGGCAATTCGAATGGAAGCGTAACTATCGAGATCTCGAAGGCGCGACGCGCAGCCAATCAGCCGCCGACTTTTTGCAATCGCAAGAGGTCGTTCCGGTCGTTCGATTACTACGTGAGTCATAGCTAAACGTCTCGTCGCAGTAATCACGAAAATCGTAGACACTGTTGAACCGCTGGCATACCGAGGATAAAGCGTGAATTTAAATACGACAGACGGACATGATTCGCGCGATTATTCCGCGGTAGAAGCGGCCGCTATTCGCGCGCGACTTTTTCCCGGACGTCAGATCGCTTCTTGACTTGCGCATTACGAGAAGCCATCTTTTCTCGGTGGCCGCCTCTTCTATCCGGTACACGCGGTCGAGTAATACGTTGGACACGCGTAATCGCGCGCAAACGGAATTTCGAGACGTCTTTACGACGTCGCGGAGATCTCGCCGGTGTTTATGGTGTTGCTGTAATCGCAGTCGCCAGAAGGAAACATGGCGCGTTACGGACAGAGGCCCGAGAACGCCCTGAAACGGGCGAACGGTAAGTCGTGGGGTTCCGCCTGACGTCCTACACGAGTGTGACATGGCCGATGGCATCAAGTTCTATTGGCCCGCATGGGGAAAGAAAGAAAGCTCGTATCCTCTCGAGGTATTCGCGCGGAAAACACGAGATTGCATCCTCCGTTGCTCCCGCTCGAGAGATGATCTCGTAGCTCTTCGATCGATCCTACCGCGTTGCACAGTGTCTTGGAAAATTGCCTTCAAGGCTGCCCGTCTCCCGGTGGAGCTGTCTGATCTCTCTCTCTCTCACGACCATATGCGTTCACATCGGACGGATCTCGTAATCATTGGAATTGCGAAATGTCACGATTATGCTATTTATTCCAAAACGCATGCGATACTCTTCCGATTATACGTATAATGATTTTTGCGTTTATTTAGCACATGAGATGCGTGTAAAAATTCTGAAGTCTGGAAAAAGATCTGGCCGAGCTTACTACTGTATTTTATCTTGTAAATTTTATATTCTTTAGTATTACACATATATGTGGTGCGGATTAATTTTCTTTTCTGTTTTCTAATTTAGAAAGTAAATAAAAAAATTAATTTAGTTTCTAAACTAGTATATCAGTTTCTGAACTAGTATAAACTTTTTGAACTTAAAATGAAATAGTTGTATGTTTGATATTTGACAAAAGCAAAAAAAAAAGTGCAGGGTCTAGCCAATAAAAAGCAGGCCTAAATTTTGTTCATATTAATCCAATAAGGAGTAAGAATTATGTTATGAGCATGGTGGAACATGTGATGCGGATAAACTTCCAATGTATTTTTTCCTGTCATTAAACCTTGTTTATTACATGTTGTAAACAAAGCAAACAGTTATAAATTAATTTTTATGGTTTCTCTGTTTTTTTGCAATACCTGGATGTATATATTTCACTTTAAGTCCAGAATATGTAACACAATATACATACAGTTTTGATAGATTAAAATTAATTTTAAGCTGATATTATTCTCTAAAACTTTTAAAGTGAGAATAAAATCTCATTCTGAAGACTGAAATCTTACTTTTACAGATGGAAAATTATATCATTTTTTCAAGATGGCTCAATTTTTTCATTCTTTAGAGTGAGATTCTATTCAAAAGAATTTAGAAAGTACTTTCCGTATAACAAATTTTTCAAGCGCGTTAATAGGCTGCAGGATAAAGAGATTCTCGATTCTGTCTTGATTCTCAATCACAATAAAATATTTTTATATTTGATTAGTCAATTCTTACAACTGCGCAATTGTAGAATGAGCTTAGTTGCAATTCAAAATTCTTAATATTTTTGATATCGTTATCTAATTTTTTTTTCATATGAAACCTATGCAATTACGATACTAGCATTATCTCGTTAAGAATTACCAAGTAGAGATTTGTTGTCAACATTCTATATCTTTCAACATACATTTAATAATTTTTATAATTATATAAAAATCTATATATTATTTAAAAAATTAATTTAGTTTTTAAATTAGTTTCTGAATAATTTTCTGATAATTCTCTTCTTTTTTTTAAACAGAGTTCATAGAAGTGGGTAAACCAGCTCGAGCATTAGATACATTACAAGAAGTCTTCCGTAATAAAAAATGGACGTACAACTGGTCAGAGTCTGTCTTGGAACCTATAATGTTCAAGTATCTGGACCTCTGTGTGGAATTAAAGAAGTCACACATAGCGAAAGAAGGCTTGTTTCAATACAGAAATATGTTTCAATCTGTCAATGTTGGGAGTTTGGAGAATGTTATACGTGGTTATTTGAAAATGGCTGAAGAGAAGACTAATGCAGCACGCAAACAGAGTCAACAAGCAGTAATTGATATTGACGATCTTGATAATCTTGCCACACCTGAGAGCATCTTACTATCAGCCGTAAGCGGTGAAGATGCGCAAGACAGGAGCGATCGTACTATTTTAACACCCTGGGTGAAATTCTTGTGGGAATCATACTGCCAATGCTTGGAGTTGCTCAGAACTAATGCGCATGTAGAAACTCTTTATCATGATATCGCACGTATGGCCTTCCAGTTTTGCCTCGAGTATAATCGTAAGACTGAATTTCGTAAGTTATGCGAGAAATTGCGGAAGCATCTTGAAGAGATATGTAAATTGCCTCCGCTCGTGTCGAATGTTTCTATGAATAAGGCGGAAACGCAACAGCTAAATCTAGAAACTAGATTAAATCAATTAGATTCTGCGATACAAATGGAATTGTGGCAGGAAGCCTTTAAATCTTCGGAGGACGTTCATGGTATGATGAATTTATCGAAAAAGCTCCCTGTACCAAAAACAATGGCCAATTATTATCAGAAATTGGCTATGGTTTTCTGGAAGGCTGGTAATTATCTGTTTCACGCAGCTGCATTGTTCAAACTTTTACAACTCTCTCGAGAAATGAAAAAGAATATGTCCTCAGAGGAACAGCAGCGAATGGCCAATCGGGTATTATTGGCAACATTGTCGATACCGTTGCCATCCGCGCATCCTGAATTTGATCGTTTCATAGAGACTGACAAGAGTCCGCTAGAAAAAGCTCAAAAGCTCGCGACTCTTTTAGGTCTCTCGCAACCACCAACTCGCGTCTCTCTGTTGAAGGACATTGTTCGTTTGAATGTTGTCGTTCTTGCGTCACCACAGTTGCAAGAATTATATTCGTGGTTAGAAGTGGAATTTCATCCGTTAGAACTCTGTAGCAGAGTCGATTCCGTCATTCAAACGTTACAGGCAGACGAAAACAGTCCGTTAATCCAATATATCCCAGCCTTGCAGGATGTTACACTTGTGCGTCTTGTTCATCAGATTTCTCAAGTTTATCAAACTATACAATTTTCCAGACTCCTGGAACTTGCCAAATTCACCATTGATTTTCACCTTGAACGTCTTTTGGTAGATTGCGTGCGCTATAATGACATGCAAATCAGAATAGATCACGGCAAATCATGTGTTCACTTTGGAGTGGATCTCTCGGAGGCGCAACGAGAAGATCATCCGGATGGTCCGGTATTGCAAGCAATGCCCTCCGAACAAATACGCTGCCAACTGGTAAACATGGCGACCGTGTTGCATCGTGCCATTAATGTAATAAATCCTAATAAAAAGAAATTCGAGCGCGAGAAAGTACGCAATGTGTTGGTTGCTCATTATCATGAAACTAAGATCAAGGATCATCAGAAAATATTAGGCAGGCACAAAATTATCGAGGAGCGAAAGGAATACATTGAGCACATCAATACGGTCCGCGAAGAAGAAGAGATGCGCCGACAGGAGGAACTTCAGCGACAACAAATGTTGGCTGAACAGAAGCGACTGGAACAGGAACGGGAGGAACGCGAAAGAAAGCGTCAACAAAGCGAGATTCAGCAGATCAAGGATCGCCATCTCAAAGAAAAGATGCAGCAGATTTCACAGACAAGTCACGGACAAAAGGTGCTGAAGAAACTAGATGAGGATGAAATTAAAAAATTGGACGCGGAACAAATTGCAGCGCGGGAAGCTGAAGAGTTACAGAAAGAGCGCAGAGAGATGCAACAGAAGCTCAAGTCCCAGGAGAAGAAAGTCGATTATTTGGAGCGTGCTAAACGACTCGAGGAGATTCCATTGCTGGAGAAGGCCGTGCAGGACAGGATGCAACAGGCGAAACAACTCTGGCGGCAGCAGGAGGATGAGCGAATTGCCGCAGCTATCGAAGAGAGACAGGAGGCTGTCGCGACTCAAGAGCGCTTAGCGCGTATGAAAGAGGATCACGGCATTTTCTTAGCTAAGATCTTAGCTGAGCGTAGAAACATATACACAGAAAAACTGAAGGAATTTGAGAAATTATTGAATGAGGAGCGCGTTAAGCGATTATTGAAGCGCAAAATGGAGCGTAAAGCCGAGCGTAAAGCAAAATGGGAGAAGGAACGCGCAGAAGCTGCAGAACGAAGACGATTGGAAGAATTGCGTATCAAACAAGAAGAGGAAAAGAAACGTCTTGAAGAGGAAAGAGCTAAGAGAGAGGAGGAGGAGAGAATTAGACGGGCCGAAGAGGAAGCCAGAGAAGCCGAACGTATGGCTAAGCTTAAAAAACAAGCTGAGATTATTAGAGCTAAGGAAGCTGAAATTGAACGTAAATTGGAGGAAGAACGATTGAGAGATAAAGAAATGGCTTCAACATGGCGACGTGGTTTGGATAATGATCGTGATTGCGATCGTGATCGTGATCGCGATCGTGAACGTGACCGTGATCGTGACCGTGACCGTGATCGTGACCGTGATCGCGAACGTGATCGCGATGGTCCAAAATCTTGTGAGTATAATACATTTTCATGTTTTTTCACTAGATATTTTCGCATATACAAATATCGATAAAATTTAATTTGTATTATTTTATATTATTATTAGCGATGGAGTCATGGCGACGTAATCCTGACAAGGATTCTGATGGACTTAAAAACGACACAGATCGCTGGAGAAAACGCGATGACAAGATTGAGGATTCTTCATGGAAGAGAAGGGAATCAGAAAGGGAACCACGTCGCGATATGGACAAATGGAGAAGAAACGATGACTCGGACCGATGGAAGAAGGATTCTATGGAGAAATGGAGAAAAGATGATAACTACGATAGAGAAGATTTAAGAGATCGAGATAGGCTAGACAACCGTGGGTTCGACAAGAGAGATGATCGCGACCGTGATCGTGACCGTGACCGTGACCGTGACCGTGGAATAGACGGACGTGGAGTAAGTATACGTTCTGCATCTTAATCTAATACATGTTACATATACTGTAAAATATTATCTATGTAGAATTTCTTCGCTTGTTGCTCTTTTCATTCACTTATATTTTATTTATTAATTATATAAATTATATTTACCCTTATTCTTTGGGTACGTGTATTTTTTTAATAATTCTTTAATTGCAATTGCAGATACGCGAGATTTCACGTGACACGATACGCGATGATCGAGATAGAGATCGAGATCGTGGTAGAATGTCCGATCGCCGTGGTGGTTACCGCGATCGCCGTGATGAACCAGCACGGCCAAATACTAACCAGGACTGGCGGAAACGCGACCCGCCTCAAGATTCCCCAAGAGACCCACCCAAGCGCGAGTTAGTATATATAAAGAAAATTTAGTAATAACATTTAATATAACAATTTAATAAAGCATAACAATCGTACAAATGTTATACAAATTTTGAGCGAATTTCATAAATATTCATTAAGTTTTAAACAGATTAAGCTCGATTAAATTTTAATTTAAACTTCAATTTCATTGTGTATTTCAGACGAGAGGATCGTAAAGATGACAGACTTCCGCCTAGATCTGCTGACGAGAGAAGGCGACCATTAGAAGATGATGGTTGGTCGAAAGTTAGTCGGCGCTGACATCAAAGCCTCAATTAATCACATGTAACACACACACAAACACACACACACACACACACACACACACACATGTAGCTTTATATAAGTTTATTATGCTCTAAAGATATATTATGTACATGAATAGACTTTTTATCTAATACGGAAGTCTGTCCATTTTTATTATTTAGTGTGTGGCTTTATTCTTCCAGACAAGAAAGTGGGAGGGAAATAACTTTAGTGGTAGATGTATAGCGAAAATTTTAGAAACAAGATATTTTGATTAGATAGTATAATAGATTATATTGATTATTGTGCAAAACACAGAAATAACAGATCTACATTTGAAATATCTGATCCAATATAAATTCAAATTATTTAAGTCATTTAGGTGTTTCAAATTTACACAGATTCGCTATTTTTTCTGTTTTGAATAGTTGATGATCATTCTGTTATCATAATCAAAATATCTCGTTTCAAAAAATTAGAGAAGATATAAAAATATCAATAAAATTCTCTTCTATCCTACCCATTCATTAGATTTTTTTACATTATCCCGCATCTTATCACACATCTTTCCTTAAGAGGAAAATGTACGACTCCTAAGGTACATTTTCTTCCCATCACACACCTACGAGCAATTATCCTTGTATATAATATATATGAAGCCATTTACGTGAAATAGATTATAAAAACGAAGATCTCGAAATAATAGAAGAACTAAAGTACGTACGAAGGTTGTACAATATTCTATGACCTGTTCACTGTTTTATTATTATATTACGTCGCGACATCATTGTAATAAATATACTCTCGAGGTGCAAACTTTTTATTGTATTTACATTTCATGATACGTTCCATGTACGATTTGCCACGGCAATGAAATTGATAAAATCATACATTTTTTATAGAAGTAACAATCTCGAGAAATAACTGTTAAAAATATTAAATGTCTCGAAGAAAAAGCACGCCACGCTTAACTAAAATATTCTCTTTAACTAAATTATAGATAGTAGTGTGTGTATATATATATATTGAATACGTCAAAAAATATATATATATATTATCGTTCTCGAGAGCCCAGTCTAGTCAAAACAATCGCCTTTGTAAAAAAAAAGAGAAACAATGCTAAATAAAAAATATAAGAAAAAAATATTAATAATTTTAACTTACAAAATATATCAGAAGATAACTCGATAATAAAAATGATATAATTGCATACCATTTGAATTCGTATCGCATAATTTACATACACATCTGTATACAAATGTTTATATATTTCACCAATAATAGAACCTTAACAACCGAAGTCCGAAACAATAATTGTCTAGATTGCGGCCTTATTGATAAACAACTAATGTATAGATTAAACTATAATAAAGCGTTTTTCCATGCAATCTCGTCTTTTTATGCCATATAAAGCGAATAGCGCGTAGCTTTCGATCTTTGTTAGACATAAAATGCTCGTTTTATGATTATTGTTGTTTGAAATTGAAATCATGAGTATTACGAACTGGCATAATATCAATGCATAAAATATATCGAAATGTATATACCACACCTAGACGATACGTATCGTCACATTCCAACTCTTATTTCGACATATATGGCAAGTACTGTCCTTTATTAGCACATCTCGTGCTTTAAACGTACTTGCTGTGTTTATATTTGCGATATAAAATTGCACAATATCTGCAAAACTGTCTGCAAACTATCTTGCAAAACTGAATTGTATCTAGGAAAATGATTACAAACGCCTAGCAAATAACTAGGAACTGTGCAAGACACAAATCTATGAACGAAAATTCTATTGCTTAATCTCAGCTACTTTTCGTTCAATCTCGATATAGATACTATCAATTCGATATTACACATAATAGCGTAATTCAATCATAGTCTTGCAATTTTTAAACTATTATAGCGTTTAGTATAACATAATCGCTGCGGCAGTTTTCTCTTCAAGTGCAGGTATTGGTTCCAGACGATCATCCTTTTCTCTACCTGAGCCCCAGCCAACTAATGCTATGCTAATGAGATGTACAATACCGGCGCTAACTACGAGCCTAAATGAAAAAATATTCAAAGAATAAGAATAAAATAATTATTTCAAATTTCAAACTATTGAATTTAATTTAGTAACTAATTGTAAGTAAAAAATAATGAAAATGAGAAACACACTGAGTTGTCACATATAAAAGGTGAATTTTAATTTAGAAAAAAAATTTGTTTTCAATTCTAAAAAATTATAATATTTATGACAATTGTATAATAAAAGATTAAATCAGTTAACTAATTTGAATACATTTATTTATCTGTAGAAGTTGTTTTTCTTTAATATTAAAATAATTAACAGTCTAAGAAATTTAACTCTTTCTTGTGATCATTACAATATTAATTAAATACTTGTAACTGAATTGCAAAAGTCGAAAAAAATATAATAAAAATATTTAAATCATATTAATTCATTTCAATAGGAAAAATAAGAACAAAAAAAATTCTGATTCTCAATTTAATTTAAAAGGTAGCAATTTTATCGTGTAAATGTAAAAATTATATATATCTTTTATATATATCTATTATATATATTTCTCTTACCAAAATGAATAACCGAGTTCAGCGGAACCTTCGCTGATCCACATATTATCGATGTCCTCCTTCGGAAGCACATTAACGTATAGTCTCGTATAGTATTGCGCTAACCAAGTACAAGTGCTTGCTAAGCACATTAACACTAAAAATAAGTCACGAATAAGAATCCATGCATATGATATTATTTATAAGTTCAATATATTTTTTAGAGTTACTTAAATTTTCGCATTTTTTATATGAGCTTTGTGATTCTCTATTTTTAAAACTTTATTAAAATCAATGTTATAAATTAAAAAAATTATTTAATATAGACAGATGTAGTAAGATATTAATCTATGAAATATATTGAAAAAAATAACAGCTCTGATCATTTTCTTTAGGAAACATTTTTTATAATTTAATAAAATAGTGTTAAAATAGTGTTACTTACGCATTAACATATTTATAAAGTATACACCAGGAATGGATAGAATCTTCGATCTTGGGGAAGTAGCTGTATTTAAAACTGCCAAAAGTGCAGCAAGCGCAGCCGCTACCAAAGCAGCCGAAGTCGTTGTTAAAGTAGCAATCCAAAGAGCCCAAGACATCACCGATGGATCTTGTCGGATCATTTGAGGAACTGAAACATTATTAAGATTTTTATTGTTTAATAATTTTATTCCAAACAAATGAAATGCAATTCCAATTCTAAAGGTCTGTTTTCTGTGGCTGAACTAATATACATTTTTGGAACTTAAAGTGAAAATACATAGATATGTTCGATATTTGGCGAAAGCGAGAAAGAGAGTTCTAATGCAGTCTATTACAGGAATAAAAACAGATTAAACTATAAAATTTGCTTTTAAACTAATCTATAAAATGTATTATAATGAGCTGATAAATGATATTATAACTATACTAAATAACTAATTATTTTTTTAATGCTGTAATAAACTAAATTTATAGTATTTTTTTTTAATTTTTGAGTGGTACAATTAAATACTTTTTATAATAATTACATATTTAATAATTATAATTATATATATATACATATATATATTTTTTTAAATATTATTTTAACATTTCTATAATTTTTATATTATGTGTCATCGATAATCTACCAGTGAAGTAAATTTAAATTGCTACTGCAAATGTAACAGAAACGAGGACTTCGATTATGCAAGCGTTGCGTAATGTCCGAAAATTGAAACGGAGCCAGCTCTCGAGCGATTAACTTTACATATGAAAATATATCTTCAGTAACGTCGTACTTGAAAATATCTACAATGCTTCGCTACTTCTGACGTCTTTCGTTGATGCGGATGTATTGCACGCCGTGGAAACTAAAAGCCGCTGCTATCGTATTTTATATTCGTGATGTACGCTCGAGAGTGAAAGAAGGAATATAAGTAGGAATATTTCGCGCATTACGCTTCCAGGATACGACGAAGTTTCCGTGAGACATTTCAACTTACGACAGCGTGAATAACGGATCATTGCGTTCGTTGGAGAGGCAGCCAAGTTCCACGAGTAGCGTCGACTCGAAAATGTACTACTAATGTACTCAGGTACTCAAAAACTTATCTACCGATAGTCGCGTTATTCCTATCGTTTCAAATACTGCAGCATTTCTCATTTCTATATGTCCCAACGTCATTTCTCTGATCAAAATTAAAGTTGCACAATGTAAGATAACATTAGAGTTCATCAATTTCAATTTCTAAAATTTCGTTATTCTTATCGAATTTATTATCAGATTTAAAATCAGAGTAGCTCTTTCATAAATGTAAGAATAATTTAATTTTTGTTTACATGATGATTGATGATGTCGTAATGCATTACATACTGAAAATACTTCTAGGAAATGCGCTTCGTAAATGTTGAGACATAAGCTGTGAACACCGTGATCAGATGGAATTATATATCGACCACTCCTTTTCCCCCCCCCTCTCTCTCTCTCTCTCTCTCCTTTGGTCCGCATAAAATTGATCGCGTACTAGAATCCGATACACTTACTGCGGTCAGCATCAGTAACGCGCGATGATACGAGTAACGCGCAGGCACATGATGAAAGTAGACTATGAGGTTTGCTCGTTAATTTTTCGACGCTAAAACTAGTTTCCGTGTCTATTGTTACCCGCATACGTCTCGTAACTTGATGGTTTTTTGTTATATACATGATAACATGCAAGCATGCACATGCCTGCGGTTTTATACTGTGAGAGAAATTCAAACGTGCGTATATATACTCGCTCCCAGAGATACGCTCGAATTATACGCGAATTACGCTCGAATTTCTCTCTAAAATACCGCTTCTGTCTCGTTCCTTAACAAAATTAATAAAATCTGAAACGGTTTCATTATAATTATTTTATTCATTTCAATTGGATTTTTTGAATAAAGAGCTCAAGATATTAAAGTTATCTAAATAGGATTTTAATTTGAAGTTTAATATAGTAATAATAATTAAAAAGATATAAAATAATGACTTCTTTTGATATTTTCATTGAAAAAAAATTTTTTTCAAATTGGCCAAAACGCTGCGATTAAAAGAATACCTGGTGGAATACGTAATTGTAGAATGCATGTTTACGTAGGTATCCCTTCGGACCCATTACTCGCCTGAATGAAAGAGAAATGTTTCTCACAGCGCGTGCCAGCGATTCTGTTGTTCTTCTCCGGAAGTACAGCATAATAGCTACGTAAAAGTCACTTGCTCATCGGAGTGATTATTATGCATTGTGCATAAGAAATTTATCTTTTTCGCGCGTGAGACGTGAACATAATGCACCCTTAATTCACAAAAGTGCACCTGGCGGATGTGACAATACTTAGAAATGGATCAGATTTCTTAACATTGAGAATAAAATAAAAATTTAGTGATATACAAATTCCGAAAATAATCCCGAAATTTGAGCAAAAATTTAATTAATTAATTATTATATATACGTATATTGAAATTAAAGAGAAAAAGAAAAAAGAGAAAAACAAAGAGAGAGACAGGCTTTGTATATGCATTTGCAAGATCTTTTTATGAACATCATCTCTAAAAACACTATTCTAAGATGCTATGAAGAGCGGATGTTTCGGTTGAGTGCTTAGACCGCTATTGTGTTAGTTATAGCAGTTTTCTTCTCGTAATAATAATAACGAATTAAAATCAAAAT
>Ga0157364_1004380_pt1 | contig 14084 bp, 5 predicted proteins | sample AttsexASBM2_FD_111476 | JGI IMG/M metagenome (GOLD analysis project Ga0157364, IMG submission 111476) | Fungus gardens microbial communities from leaf cutter ant in Ribeirão Preto, State of São Paulo, Brazil - Atta sexdens ASBM2 | ecosystem: Host-associated > Fungi > Mycelium > Unclassified ... | reverse complement strand
TTTAGTATTATCTTATCTAAAATTTAACATATATAATTTCAAAAACAATAAGTTACGCATAAAAAGAAAAATTATATTTCTTTAACTATATAAAGAAGAACAAGATTCTTTTGTTAAGAATATTATAGAAAATCCATATTATCGTACACCACAATTGCCAAGTCCATTCTCACCGTGTCGCATATTGTTCTCGTCGAGCGGCAAGCTTATTTGAACATATCCCGTTGATGAAGTACAGCGAGTGAAGCCAATGGTTAGCCTGTCTAGTGTCTACGCGCAAGTGGGTCAGTACCAAGATCTTGAAGACACTTAAACTTGGTTCCGACTAACTCTCCCGAGAGATTCCCGTGCATAGTGTCTGCTGCATGTTGAATACACGATTTCTGCGGAGTGGTAGAAACTTTGGCTGGGACTGATACGCGAGATACATGGGAGCGCATCGTCGCGATTTCCCGAACTGATTGCGAACTAATATTCCGTTAAACTCGCTACGAGTTATAACGGGCATTAATGACGAATAACGTTACCGTAGTTATCCGATTTCAATGTCAAACTAATTACAACGCTACTGCGACATTTGCTATGCGAATTCACGTGAATTGTGAAATGCAAATCATCAAGATTTTTATTATCTCGAAGCTTCGTTTATACACAATTACGCAAATGCAATTATTGTACCGTGTCAGATTTATTGTACCGTGAATTTCCTACTTTCCGAGAGTCTGTTATCTTAAACTATTGAAACTATATATTTTTATTTAAAAAGACAAATTATGCAAGCGTAATACATCACGATTCTCCCACTCGTCGAGTTTATTTATTTATCGATCTACACATACAAAAAGTTATGAAATCACTAAATGTTATATTGGCTTAATACCGAGAGGTGACTAACGGAGTGAATTCAGTCGCTACATACAGAGAGAAAACAGAACGGACTGTAATTAAATGTGAATTATTTAGAGTACGTTTTGTACTGAGCTGCAGATATCGTGATTCCCGTTGGCCACCAACGTCCAAGAACCGCGATACCTATAATGGGGCAGCTCGTTCCCGTTTGTGACGAAATTATGCCATGTACATATCCAGGTATATAAGCACAAACGCATGCGCGCTTATATACATATACTTATACGATGCAGCAACTATACAAGGCATATGTAAAGAAGTAATTAGTAAGTTAAGCAAATTCTGATATTCCAACAAACTTCTTTTATCTTCCTATTACGACATGTTGATCGCAAGCTTGCACAAAGCCCGTATATTACGCACGCTGTAACGCAGCAATTTCACATTAAATTTCCCGTTACGTTACGCTAAAATAAACCACATTTTTCGTCGTGAACGGTTAGGAAGAACAGCGATCAACGACCGAGAAGAAAAAGGTGGAAAAATTCCGAGGAGGAAATGGCGCGTACGATAAAAGATGCATGATAAGCGGCTGTTTCGTGCGTAGCTTTCCGTAGTAAAGGGGAGGGCTTAATTCAAAAATATGAAGTAATACGTTGTAACGCGTTCTCTTCTGACACAAGCTAGTAATAAATCTCAATTTTGTCGAGTCAAAATAATGCGTGCGCGGCGAGAGCGCCTCTTCACAACTAACGACGAAACTCGTTTTAATTAATCCTAGAATCGCTACAAAATTACGAGGGATGAACTTAGTTTGGCGTATAATGTATTTAGCATAGTGAAAAGTTATAACGCATCAACAGCGAATAAATGATATCTCTACTTGCACTGATTATGATTATTGATTCGTTACGTGTTACATAGATATCTTCTTTAACAAATTATTTTTAGAAAAATGAGTTAATTCCGGATAAAATGTTCATGAAACCTGGTTATGATAGTCTTAGAGAGCATTTACCAGAGTTCGACCATCAACTACCACTTGAAACGAGAGAAAAAAATTTTACAAGGGCTTTGCCGCGCCATTGTAAACACAACCATTCCGTGGAAGAAGGGTAGAACTTGGTTAACTTTCTCGCTAGCCACTTCGTTCAAATCGCTTGGCTAGCAAGGGCAGGTGAGCACAATATTTTCCACTCGAAACTTTGACCGCGAATCGGAAAAAACTGCTTGCCTGACAACGGTCACTCGACAAAGCCATCCAACGTTCGCAATCAGTATTTATCGATAAGACCGTTCTTCGTGGCCTTTATTTCCTTCACAGATTAACAGAGACCGAGTAATTACCGAGCATGGATTCTTCATAGCAAAAAAAGGCATTCCGATCGTCTTCCTTCAAACGATCATCAATGAAGCATTGAAACTCTACCGACGATTAATTCAGTTGAGCGCATCAGTTTTCAACGGCTTTAAATTATTGAATTTTCTGTCGTTCTTATTTCATGAATATATATCTCATATATAAATCTTATACAATTTCATCGTCAAAAATTTGATCAAATTTTTTATCAAGATTCTTTTACATTATTACATACCTAAACATTTTAAAATTAATGTTTTGCAAATTCCCTTTAGTTGTTTTCCAAAATTTCCACTAAAATTTTGTCGAGAATTATTTAGAATTTATCAATATTATTATGTATATGCGATTTAAATAAATATGTGTAAAGTAAAATTTAAATATAAATGTATGTTTTAATGTCTCCCTCAATTTTTAATCTACAAATATTCCGTCAATCGAGAAATAACAAACATCAGTTTGCATTGTAAATAACATTGTAACAGAAATTCGTCCATGTAAATAAATAAAAAAGCAATGCTCTGTCACCACTCGACGCTTCTTTCAGCGTACAGCGTTTTGTGTTATCGCACTTATCAATGCATAGATACGTTCGTAGCGTAGCTAGGATTATGTGTATATTCGTATTGAAATCGATCGCTACTGCGAGCATCGCCGGAGGCTATTAATCCGATTGCCAATCGATTCAGTCGTGTTCAGACAAGAACGTACGTCCATGTTCGAATAGATTTTTCATTTACAGGTGCTACTAACAGTTTGCTACATTTGACTGATCGCCAGTCGAAAAATTTAATTATCAATAAGTATACATATAACGATATAATATATGAAACAAAGTATATATCTCTTTTTGTAGATATTGTTAACAATCTTCGTTCATTTTTACTTCAAAAGCAAATTTCAATGAAACAGAGTAAAAATAGTTAAAACATCCATTATTAATACTAAGAAATCCATGAAAATATTAAGAAAAGGGATGTGTAAATAATCTAATTTTATTTATTTTTATTTATATATTTAAGAATAATGTAATTACGATAGAAACAAATAATAATTAATAATAAAATAATAACTAACAATAAAAACTAAATAATGGCGTCACAACACACAAATCTAATACTGGCCAATTTAATATTAGCCAACTTATTTGTGTATTGAAAATACCAGTACTAAATAAGTATTTTTACTATTTAAAATAAGTAATTAATTAAAATAAGTAATTACTGTGTTTTAGTAGTGATCAGTATTAGGTTTCTGTAAGAGGAGTGCTTACAACATAGTGCTATAAATCTGAGAGCTATAACGCTCATATTCGATCTACGCTATCATAAACGTGAACAAACTTTAACAGAGCACAGTAGTCTAACCACGTTCTGTGCCAGACAGTAATACATCCGACTCACCTAGTAGGCAATGCGTTAGGCGAACGTGCCTAGTGTCTAAGCCAAACGTGTTTCTGGAAATTATAAACTATATGTCTCGTCACGTACTAATAAATATTTATACTAATCCTCTGTACTAGCACCTAAATCGTTTTCTCGCTAAGAAAAAGGTGAATTGTGATGAAGCACCATGAAAGAAACAAGATTCTACTTGAACGTTGATGAAATTTTTTCTTCTTTATAAATTCTTCTTCTTCAAACAAATTTTTCTTTAATTTTTTAAGAGTGGAAATCTTTCTAATAAAGAAACTTAAAGAAGACGTTGTTACCTAAAGGGTTTCGATACTAAAATTTAAATTTTATTTTAATATTTAAAAAATAATTTCATTATTGCAAAACTCAGTTTTATGAGCTTCTTGGTTTCGTTGAGTTTAAATGTAATAATAGCTTGAAAATGTCAAAAAGATAATGATCTCCAATAAAGGAGAATTTAATGTTATAGAACTTATAATCAGAGTGTGAAAATCAGTTTGGAAATCAGTTCCAATTATCTGCGTAACTCTAATGAGCTTCAAATAAATCGAAGCTCGATTAATATAATGTTTTTTTCTTCATGATTAAAAATTTTCTAAAACCGAATATATACATATAATCTGATTATATAAGATTATTTTATAATCTGATTATATATGATTATATCAGATTATTTTTTTAATTCTGTCCACCATATCACTTAAAATTCTTTATTTTAACCATTAGATTTGAATAAAGTATTATCAAATTATCTAGATAGAATTTCATAAAAATTGAATAAAAAATTTACAAAGTAAATAATAGTGAGCTAAATGAGATTTAATTATAAAGGATATAAAGAAAATATTGATTAATAACGATTTTAAATAATTATTTAGAAATTAATATATGGAATACTTCAGATAAAAAATATCTATCACATTGGTATCTTTCCAAAACTTGATTTGCATAATGCAATGATAACACATGAAATTAGTTTAATACTCGTTAATCAATTTGAATTAATATTTGAACGATTTGAATAAATCAGTATTGATCGCGAATTATTTTTAGTCGCAAATATTGTCCGATACACATTCGAAAAATCATGATTTAAACGTACAACATTTTTCTAATTCCCGAAGTCAATTGAGAAAGATCTTTCTAGTCGCTATCATGAACGTCGACGAATTCCCCTCGCGCGCTCTAAAAGAAACTTCCCTTTATCCTATTATCTTCCCCTCGCAGCCTCTCCGCCATCGCCATCCACGACTGACCCTTAAATTTCGTTTTCATAGGACGGCGCTCGCATGGAAACCGCTTTAAAGTGCCGAACTCCCTACGAAACTTTTCCTCCAGTTCCTCTCTCTTCTGTTCAACCTCCGGATAGTAGTGGCGGTTGTCGTCTTTTCCGCTTTCCACGCACGCGCGGCGTTCGCGCTGACTCGATACACATTGAACTTTATATTGCTAGTCATTAAAAATGACCCGAGGTAGTTTGAGAGACAAAAGCAGCGAACAGGAAACCGCAAGCTTCCTCTCCAGCTATTACGATCGTAAAATAAAGGTCGTACTTCTCGGCTGCCGCCGAATCGGATACGCCACATTGCAATTCCAGTACGACGGCTATTAGTCAGTAAAATTTCTCTCTGGAAGCGGATATCCAAGTACCGCGATGGCTTTTCAAACGACGCGAAAGTCTGACTCGCGGAGATAATAGCGAGCTCCGAAATCTCCATTTCGGAAGCATTAGTCTAAGTTGAACTATGCATGGAGCTTCAACGATAAGAGGCCGTTTTATTGTTATGTGTACATTGCTGTAAACTCGAGAGCGATCTAGCATCTATTTTAAATCATATATTTTTAACGGATAACACAAAGCGTATAGTGCATTATTTTATAGCATTTGGAATTCATCGCTTTATCTCTAAAAAGCTTTCGGATTTATGTAATGTGCAAAAAAACGCAAAAAAACGAGCATTTTAGAAAAAACGGAGAGAAAAATATACCAACTATATTTTATATTTTCACAATATATTTAAAGATATACACTGAAAAAAGAATTTGATAATGGTTACTAAATGTAATAAACAATAATTTTACTTTTCTAAATATTCACAGTCAATATTATACATTTATCAAACAGTTAATTATATTTGATAATAGTTACTAAATTAGAAAAGTAAAATTATTTTTGGTTAATCGAACATTCGATTGAAATCATTTCATTCAACATTTGGTAGCTTATTAGATTTTCTCTTTTTTTAATATATAATTATGTACATATAATTATATATTATTATTTTGAAATGTTAATTAATATATTTACAATTTGGATTATTATTATTATTATTATTATACTTTGAATTATACCACATTCTATCTTGGCATTAATAAAATAAGAGGATAAGGTCTGTTATTTTGAAATAATAAATCAATAATGCATTGAAGTACGATATCTTTCGCGAAGAAGCTTTATTGCTGAATATTTACTCTTAGACATTGATAAAGATCCAATCCTTTTCAGAGAAAATTACGACGCGGCGGCGACTGCACTTCAGTTAGAAATAGAAAGAACAGTAAATCGCGGATATTGTCTTCAGAGATATTTCGAACTTTTCATGCTTCCGATTTATACTTTATTCTTCCTTCAAAATTAATTCATCAAAATTGATCATAAATTATTAGTCAGCACGCTCGTCAATATATTGCCAATTTTGTCGTCGTGACTGCATTTTTGTATGATTTACAGTAACAATATTACAGGCATCCCGTTACGTAACGAAAATCAATCTGTCAGACGCTGATGTTTCATTAAAAGTTATATTTTACCCCATGTAAAGAATGTACCACTATATCACTTGTAAAACTTGGCATTCCAACTAGATATACCGTTCTTCATTCTCAAACGATATATACATCTAGTTAGAAATTATGGTTAACATCGCGAATTACGATTGTCGCGCGTACAATATCGTCGCACCGGACTAAATGCAGCGTGAGTTGTAAAACATTTCGACGTGCAGTATAGTATACAATGTGCTAATTTACAGAGTGTTACAATTACCATTGTCATTACACTGATTGTAACGGGACCGAGTTTAATCACAGTATATCGAAGCGACATTGTGAAACGCTTATGATACAACAAAGTCAATCTAATATTGGAATTATTATGTGAAGGGATGACGTGATAATTAATCATTGTGTGAGAAACGTAAGACTGAGTTTTGAATCACAATTAGTATTTCAATGCGCTACGACGACAAATTAGCTTTCCGCTGCTCAAAGCCCATCACCTTTTCTTACGCGTATATTTCTTTGGGAGAAACATAGCTAGAAGAGGATGAAGCACGACAGACAGAAGTGTTTTATTCGTTCATTAGTCACATAGACCAGATTGAATTCCTCTCGAGTTTTCTTCCCTGGATACGATTCTAGAACGAACGTGGGTGGGAGCAAGCTGAGGTTACGAGAAGATCCTTCGTCTCCGAGGTTTTACGACTGGAAGGAACGTAGGGTGAAAGTCAATTTTTCCGAGGATTTTCATTAGTTAGGCTGAGCTGGTAAAATCGAAGGATGATGCAACTGTCGCAGATAGGAAGCGACAGTAATTGACGATCCTCGAATTGATCTTTATAATACATATTAAAATATATTACAATTCGCCGAAATCATACATATATATATATAGATACTTTAATAATATCCCATTTAGAGACAAGTTACAGATAATTTTTAATATAAATGTGACAAATTTTATCGATTGTATTCGAAAATTAAAAAAAAAATTTTTTTAATATTAAATTTTATACAGTCACATGTGTTTTTACATGTCAGTGGCGAAAAGATATAAATTATAAAATATTATTTTGCTTGGATATTATTTAACATATTTTTTTCTTTTTTAATAATTATTCTGTAAAAACTTTTAACTTTTAACAATTTTATCGAAAACTCACAATAAAAAGGTGTTATATATTAATTAAAATCTTTATATTTTTAGAAATACTATTATAATAAGTTTAATTTATTTCATTAATATTTATTTGGTTTCTACTTGCTTTTTTTTTAGAAAATTGTGATTAAGTCATCCATGACATTTTCAAATATTAATAAATTGAAAAAATAATGTTAATAATGATTTTAATTGTAATTTTAATTGTAATTTTAATTGGTAATAATGATTTAAATGTAAAAATACCTTAATTGTAAAAAATCATTAGGTGATTACTTCCAAATTAAATTATTTCTAATCTATTACTTCCAAATTAAATTATTTCTAATTATTTCTTTCGCTAATAATTAGATACATAATTAGGTATAAAATGTTATCATTTTGTTGTCGATAATAATTGTTATCTCGACTTTTAATTACTTGCCATTAACAATTTAGAAAATTCTGTAACTATACATTATCAGATATAACTAAATTAAAAAATTTTTAAAAACTATTAAAATAAGTTTATTAATAAAGGAAAAACTCCTATTATGAAATACCGAGTTCATTTTGAATAAATGCTAGAAGTCTATAGGCAGAATTAAAAAAAAATAATAGATCATTTTGAAGGAAATTTAATAAACTTTAAGATAACGTTATATGAAATTTAATTCAAATTCCATTTTTTTTTTGAAAATTAAAGAAATGTAAAAAGTGAGCAAATCGCAAGTCAAAAAATTATGCTCCTAATATGAGACGCCCCGAGAAATCGATAGTAAAACACAAAATATATCAGTATTGAAATTAAAAAATTTTATTTAATGTTTCTAAAAACATTACAAACACAGCCAGTGTGCGCGAAAAATGATGCGATAGAACTTGTTTTCGGATAATTAGAATCAAGCATCGAGATATAGGCACTCGACGTTCATTCCAGTTGTCTTTTTTATTATTGTACAATAACATTTATAGTTTAGCAACGATTTTCACTATAACATAGGAGCATGGGTTATTTCATATTAGGAATATTCTGAGTATCTAATATTACGATTTCCACGCCTTATAGTTTTACGATTATCAAATCTAACTTCTGTAATTAAACAATTCAACATATCCCATATTTTTATATTAGTACGACTTTACTCTAGTGTTACATGAAGAATTTATTGCCAAATATTTATTTTTTATTAAATAATAAACAAAGTTTAAATATTCATCTCAATGAAACTTGAAGACATCCAAATTTTAAAATCTTGTTTTACAATGACTACAGGCAATGATTTAACAATAAATTTTTCTATTAAAAGTTTTCAACCCAAGAGTAATAAATTCATGATGAAACCAATAGACAGTGTTTATTAGTTTAGCAGAAACGCCGCTATCTCATATTAGACGTCTATCTCATAATATAGGGGGCTTTCCTCTAATATTCCGTATTCCCAAAATCAAATTATTAATTGGAATTATCTTCAGACGCGCGTTCAAAATTATTGAATAACACATTGAAAATTAGTTGAATTCTTTCGAATTTAATGAGATGATTCGGTTTCTAATCAAACTCGTACTTTCAATACCAAATGCGAGATATCGGAAAGCCATGGGATTAATTGACAAGCGAAGCTTGCCCCGTCTCCTTTATGCCGATACATTCCTGAATTCGAATTCTGAAATACTCGCGACACACACGTATACACTGTAAATCGACGGACGGTGCAACGGTGTCGCGACCGGGTTCCTGTCAGCCTCCCGTATGATTTATTACCGGCACGAACAAGCTCCTCGTAATTTACGCACCCTATTCCCCGCGTCTCTTCGTCCTCCAGCCTTCGATGTTATTTCGCGAAACGTCCAAACATTCGCGCGGTCGTGTAACGTTGACGCGACGAAAGGAACAATTCGCCTCGCGTTCATGCCATCGTATATCCGTTCGAGTTCGTGGTTTACGATAATTATTCCGCAAAGTTGATAATTATGACGTCTACTAGGAAACTGTCGTTCCTCGCAAATAATTAATAATGTTAATTTTTACATGATTGTTGAGTTTGGCACTGTTGAGATCGATTAACCGTGAATAGATATGATCTTTAATGAACTTAATGGATATTATGTTAACGTCGATGATTAAGCTTTCTTCATCAGCAATAACTATTATAATAATATTTATATTCGTCACATATCAATTATATTAATAATCAAATTTTACAATATTTCTGATACAATAGACACATATTTAGTTTTCGAAAATACTCTAACGGTGAAGAAAATAACAATTCGAATTTAGTGAATTTTAGAAACCATTGGCACCGGATTTTAGTAAATAGAGTAGACTCCAAAAGTATACTCTCCTTTCCGTGATCGCCGAGGATAAGTATCTGATAACAAAAAATCAACGATGATAATATTTTGCAGCTTCTATTACGAGATCTAGGAAACCACTTTAGCTTTCGCAAATTTTTTTCAAATACTGTTTACCGGAATGCTCATACTTGGCAAATATACACTTGTAGAATTCGCGAAAGTAAACTTAGCCGCCAAAAGACATCGAATACCGTTATAAACCGTGATAAATTGTTCTTAATGTAGGTTAACGCTAGGGTGGAAGAATTATTTGCTGAATTTACGACGAGCTTGTTGCCAAAATCGCTGTCGTAAAGAAAGAAGAATCCACCCCTCGCCGAAAGAGGTATCCGCGACGATAATGGACCTGTACTATCGTGGTATGGGTAGACGAGTGCAATTGAAGTGGCTAATTTAGAAAAGAGGCTTGCCCTCTGAACGTTGACGTTTGTAATCCTTAACGAAGGAACTAATACGTCGATGAACTTAGATTACAGAAGATTTTTTACGAGAAAAAGAGAATGATAGAAACAAGTAATAAAATAATAATCATTAATTGTTTTATCAAATAATTTTTGTATTATTATTTCTATCGACGTAATTACTGTAACTGTAGGTAAATATTATTAAATAAAAAAAAAATTATGAAAAGTATAAATCCAATTTTAATCATTTCTTACAGAAATTATATCTAAGTTTATATCTCACACATTTATAAGGACAAATTATATTTGAGAATAGTCGTGAACATTTAAAATATTACATTTATATATTATTTATAATATAATGTAACATAAAACACTTTGGAAAAGCTCCGTATATATAAATATAATTAATTCAAAACCTAATTAACGTAAAAGTTTGAAGAAATCTCAATCTAAAGAACTTCAATAATGAAATAAGCCAAATTATCTTTAAATTTGTGTGCTTATGTTTGGATTTTTTTTTATACGCTTTTTTCCTTAAGATTTTTACAAGATAATAATGTTATGTTTTTAGCGTTAATTTTGATTATTATTCAATCTTAAAGACATCTTGTGCAGAATAACATAGATAGGAATAAAGTAGAAGAAAAAGATGTATTACTACCATATGTGTGTATTACTATCATATATGAATACAATTATTCATATGATGTACCGTGACTCGCATTTGTTTAAGATATTAATGAGAAGTTAAGCTATACTATACATAGATATGCGCCTAATATACATTCCATGCGCGTTTACGTTGTATTCTCCTCAGTAACGAAATGCATATTGTTACGCCATGTCAGCTTTCTGAATTACTATTCATCTTTACTGATATAGGCAGCACGTAAATCTGTTCTTGCACTATATCAAGTACATCCTAGCGGAAACTCATTTGCTTCAGGGAGATCTATTTATAATGTTATGTAACAAGATTTAACAATTTTAATTTTTAACAATTTAATTTCACAGTTTTAATTTCTAGAAGCTACTTATAGAAACATTCCCATCATAAAATAATTAGGCAAAATTTTTTTATTCGAATTATGTAATATAAAGTTTCTCTTATTTAAAGTTGTAATAACCATATATTTTTTAGTTCAGCTATTTTTGTAGAGATTATCGCATCGTCATAATTTCTGCATAAATCCCAAGAATCTAGCTTTCGCGGCTTACGTAATTTAGTTTGACAATGAAATGGGGATGACTATTCACCAACGCGTCTCTCATTAAACAATCCGAGTTGGCTTCTCGTGAAATTAATTTCCAGAGCAAGATTCATCACGGCCGAGTTTAATTCATCTTTTTTTGCATGCATTTGTGCCGATCACTTGCTAATTTATGCGAAATGACGAAAGTGGATCTGATCAGTGACACAGCGAGAACACCGATAAAGATCGGGCAAAGACGATCTTCAGTGTAAGGCCCATCTTTAAATTTGGAAGTGAATCCTATTTGAGTGCGATCCCTTCAATCCGCGTTAGAAACGGATTATGGAGATAATTTCGCCGAGTCGTTCCTAATCAGCTTCCATTTACCACGACCTGATGAGAAATTCGCTGAATCTTTGACTTTCACGTGTCGGAAGATAGAGATCGATAGATAGATAAACTCTAGACGAAAATTATCATCCCTCAAGAAATTTTCATGTGAACTTTCTGCTCGCTATAATTATACTGAAATTGTTAATGAAATAATACCAATTATGAATAAAAACAACATATTAGAAGAATATATTCGGTTATATACAAGAGAAGTACATTGTTCAACAATTCATTAACCGATATTCATAGACAGCCTTGGAATGTCATAAATCATATAGAATCGTTTTAACATCTTAGAGACATTATTTAAAATGATTCTAAAATAAGAGGATTACGAAATACAAGAATATCAGCCAATAAGTCATTGAATAATGTACAATTAGTATGCATGTATAAATTGTATCATAAATCATGGTAACTCAGCAAACAACTGATCATTTACCATCATTTTGACGTCAAATACGTTATTTTAACGTCAAAATATAAATAACTTGTAAACAGCTTGTTTGCTGAAAAGTTATTCTATTAAATGTCAAATTGTCGACTTCTCGTTTTATATAATCATAGAAAATAAGTACTTAATAAAATGAATGAAGCCTCTCAAACTTCCTTGCACAACTTGTATACACGCTTGAGCAGTTTCCGTTCGCAACATCATAAACATCGTATCGCGCGGAAACCATTACTGTGAGCAACTCGATTTTCCATAAGGTCGATATCGCTCGTTCACGGTAGAGACCCAAGCTGATCGATATTAATCGCATTCCGTCAGTGGTGACGGGTTCCTCTGATTGACGATGACAATTAATGCGGGTCGTCGGGTTATGCCTCAGATAAACCTGCCGGTCCTCCGTGTGTAATGTGTGTATGTACGTGTACGTACGATCTTGCAGAGCGTATGGACCGTATTTACGTTTGCCAATTTACATTACGCCGGAGGCGTGAGTGCACGCGGAACTCCTCGCTACTTCATGCGCTATCACACGCGTGCAGGCACGCGTGTGCGAACACCTCCCTAAGTCGAATACGTCCAGTTGGACGAGCTGCGAACGGAATTTCCATTTCTGGTACCGTCGTTATCGCGAATCAGTCGCACAAATCGGCCACTCGCAGTTGTACGCTGTGTCTCTCATGGCGTACGGAATCGGTTGGACGAAGAATAGATGTGAATAATTCATCGAGTTCCGACCACACTTTCGGCCATCCGCGTAGGATAACTATTCTGTCCCTCGTTCCTCTTTTGTGTTCTTTTTTGTTTTCACTTCTTTACTTTTGGAATTCATAGTTCGTTAGCGCTGGGCCAAACAGAATGCAGACGCGGCTGGCATGCATTCGTCGTTAATCGTGAATGCGCGGTAGCCGCCGTCGAGAAGAATTGCAACGCTATTGCGACGCTGCGGCAATCAGATTTAACGACGCCAGTAGCTTGACGAAGTGAAATTGACCTTTTCATAAGTTTCATAACTGGATCAATTCTTGTTCGGTCGTTGAATAATGCGATGTTTGCCAGTACTCTTTGCGAAGAATGTCGATTAGCTGTCAAATTATTTTAATGACAAACGACAGACATTTAAAGAAAGATTTTAAATAAAGTAGAGCACGATAATTAATGCAGTCAGATACATACATTTCTTAACGATAAAAATGCTTATTTCTATACTATTGATGTATTTTTTAATATTTTTATTTAGTAATTATCAAAAAGTTATTATAATTCAAATTGTAAATTTTTTCATGTATTATTATTTTATCTGTATAAAACGATTGTATCATAATTTTTTTCTTGCTATCTTTTAATTGAATTAATTCTTATCGAATAATACGGCCTTTAGCCGAAGAAGTTATTCTGCGCAAGGAATGTCGATTAGCTGTCAAATTATTTTAATAACAAATGACAGACATTTAAAAAATGATTTTAAATAAAGTAGAACACGATAATTAATGCAGTCAGATACATATATTCTTTAACGATAAAAATGCTTATTACTATACTATTGATGCATTTTTTAATATTTTTATTTAGTAATTATCAAAAAGTTATTATAATTCAAATTGTAAATTTTTTCATGTGTTATCATTTATCTACACAAAATGATTGTATAATTAATGATTGTAATCTTTTCTTGTTGTCCTTTTTATAACTGTATTAATTCTTATTCGATTGTCGAATAATACGGCCTTTAGCCGAAG
>Ga0157364_1004379_pt1 | contig 14084 bp, 2 predicted proteins | sample AttsexASBM2_FD_111476 | JGI IMG/M metagenome (GOLD analysis project Ga0157364, IMG submission 111476) | Fungus gardens microbial communities from leaf cutter ant in Ribeirão Preto, State of São Paulo, Brazil - Atta sexdens ASBM2 | ecosystem: Host-associated > Fungi > Mycelium > Unclassified ... | reverse complement strand
CTCTCTCTCTTTTTCTCTCTACCCGGACGTTTTCTCTCTGGCTTCGTCGACGGTATACCTCGTATCTAACAATTGCGCGTACTCATTGCCCCACACGATCTCGGGAAAGAGAGTCCAAATATATTCCTCTTAAAGTAGCAATAAACTGCGTGTGCGGGACTGTCAGTTGCGAGTTTACGAGCTCTCGTATACACTACGCGTCTTCGTCGATGACCATCACTGTGCGGGAGTTTTGTTGCATCACAAAGTCCTTCCTCCCCCTTTATTTTTGCCGAGTAGCCAAACAGAAAAATTTTAAATAAAGAACATTCAAAAAAAGAAAAAGTTGTTAATTTGAATTGAAATAGTTTGATTTAATTAAGTGAAATTTTGCTTTAATAGCCTCTCGCCGAAATTGACATTGATGGTCTAAATTTCTTAATTTCTCAATTATAAATTTCTTTGTTAAAAATATTAAATAATTCAATTTTATTTATTTGAAATATTCTTAAAATATATTTACAATTAGTATATATTTTTAAATATAATTTATGTTATTTAAAAAAAATTTATTAGAGTTTTTATTAACATAAAAATGGTTATGTGGGACGATTTATTGAATAAATATTTATTTCTTTGAACAGTATTAATAATAAAAAAAACATTTAAGTGTGGGACGATAACTATCGAGTTTTTTTTGCATCAGGATACGCGTTCGATTCCTATCGATTTTTTCTATTGATTTTTTTAAGGATTGGCTTCGCTTCGCGCGGAGGGGCGCAGGACGACGACCAATGACGCGTGATCGCGAGACCGCGGGTGGCCAATCGCTGATTACGGAAAAATCCGTCAGTTCCCGAGTTCGGGAATTTTCCATTCGCGTCCCTCCTTACCATATTTGGGCATACGGATCGCGAATGCTCGAGATCAAACATCGAACAGGTATGATCTTGAGAAAAACGGCAACACAGAAATAAGCCTACAGTTACAAATAGAAATTAAACCGTTAAGTAAATAAGAATAAATCTATGGAAAGAAATAATCTTTTGATCAAAGTATCTTGTTGCTTAATAATATTCATATATGCAAAATTTTTGCTAATTTTATATTAATATTGCTCATATCAGTATTGTTAAGATTATTGGTTAGTAAAATATTGTTCAACTGCTGTTTGCACAAAAACTTGCAAAAATTTTACAAAAATTTGCATTTGAACATTATTAAATATCAAGATCTACTTTGATTGAAAATAGAAATCTAATAGATCTTATCTAAGCAGAATAATAGGTCATGATTATCAAAATGACGTTTAAATTAATTATTTTTGATTGAAAGGTGATTTTAGTAACAATTTTGGAGTCATTTTAACGTTATTTTGATGTCATAATGACTTAATTGTTCTGCTTCGGAACTGCTACTCTAACAGAACAACGGATCACGATAACGTCAAAATTAATTGTTTTTTGATTGAAAAGTGAATTTTAGTAATAATTTTGGAGCCATTTTAACATTATTTTGATGTCGAGATGACTCGTGTTCTGCTTTGATACAAATATAGTGTCAGTAATAGCTTTGGAAGATTAAGTGAGAAAAAGCTCCTATTTTATAACTCTTAACGATTATAACGATATCCTTAGATTGTCATAGCACACTTCTTTTATTACTGAATAATAATTTACTGAATTCTATAAAATTAATTTAATTTTATTTCTTTGAATAATACTAACGTTTATACTAAATATATAAACATATATTTATTTAATCTAAGTATAATTCTTTTATTTTAAATAAATGTTAATTTGCTGTATATAAAATAAAATAAATATTTCATTAGTACTATTGAAACAAATATTTAATAAATTACAGTAATTTTTTAAGTGCCTGTAGAAACAAAACTTGCTCAACGACGTTATATATATATTATATGATATCGTTATTATCATTAAGACTGATATTCTTATTTTAAGATCGTCCTAAAATAAGAACACACTACATAAATACTGTTCTGTGATTGGCTTATGATATTTTAAAATGATCTTAAATATAAAAACCAACCGACTACATAAATCAGTACCGGTCTATAAGAAATAAAATGAAGTTTTAATAAAAAAACCTCTCAGCAATACCGACATACATTTCCTTCAATATGTACGATATTATTTGAAAATTGTCTCGCGTAATGACGCGTCATTTGACGCGGCGTTAATCCAACCACCGAAGGTCATTGGGTCAGTTCCCGCTGAGCGTTCTTACTGCGCGTCTGATTCGCGATCTCTCCGCGTTCTCTTCGTTTGTTTTCCTGTTTTGAACGATTTCCGCGAACGAGAAAAGCTCAAGAATGCCGAATCTTACGACGGACGGTCACCAGGAATGTCGGTCGAATCGTGAAATCAACGCGTTCATCGATATTCGTGATCGAAACCTATTGCCGTTCGGTCATCCGTCGCACAGTGCACCGCGTTGCGTCGTCTGTCGACAGGATCCGATTATTCGCTCGTCCGGCTAGTGTCGCGAGTGCGCTATTCAATGTCTGTGTGGAAGCGGAATATCGTGGAGAGCATCAAGAGGAAGCGTCGAGGAACCGGCCATCGGATCAATCGAGAGAGGTGATCATCTCGACTTGTCTTTACGTTATAAACTTTCGGCATAATTGTCGGTGCCGTCGCGTCCGCCATGTTCCCTGACGCCGCGTCATTAGTTGCAATATTCACGCTGGAACACGTCACGCATAACCTAACAAGTCCGGGAATGCCTAATGAATCTACATGATAGTGCGATTTCGTTCGAATGCTCTGCTCCGATTAATTTATTCGCTCGCGATCAAACGCGATTTGTAGTGATCGTAATCGTGACGTTGTTCTCCGTCGAAAATTTTCGCTTTTCGAGTAAGCCGTGTTTTGTGCTTCCTTCGAAATAGATTGAAATCTGTCTTTTTTTTTTCTAAAATATTTTGTAAAGCCCACTTTAGACGAGGTTTATATAATTCGCTTTCAAGAGAATAGAATTCTATTTATAATTTTGAGTGTCGTGTAACACAGAAAATATTTGAAAAAAGAAGTAAAATTCATACATATAAAATATAAGGATACGTGTTTATTTAGGATATATGATACGTAAAATTATAAGTAGAATTTTATCTTGAATTTGGTTACGAATCGTCTAAAATGGATTTCAATAAGAATCTTGTTTGAAAAAAGATACATTGAAAAATAATTTTGAAATCTTCCATATTTTTTGAAAGCCTAGAAAAGTAAAAATATCGGGCTGGATAAAAAATTCAGATTGCAGATAAAAAGAGGAAATTAATATAATTGCATATGGTGGATTAATTTGGCGCCCTCCTTCCTTCTTTATTAATGTATCTTTTATTCTTTTGTGTAATACATAACTTACACATCTGATTACAATGGCTCTGCGTATCGTGTATCGTCCGCGAGCGAATTCGTGCGATCGTTTTGGCGTATCAATTAATTGGATCGCTCGTGATTAAACGCATTTTCTGAGATTCGCAATCGATCGGTCGGCGACAGTGAGATTTTGTTCGAGTGGTCTGATTAATCTGCTCGATCGTGATTAAACGCAGTTTGCGGTGATCGCGATCAACTTCATTCTCAATCGGAAGATTTTGCTTTTTGAGCAAACGCGTGTCGTTCGTATCGTTCGCGAGTAAATTCGTGCGATCGTTTTAATTAATTGGAGTATCAATTAATTGAATCGTTCGTGATTAAACGCATTTTTTGAAATGCGCAGTCAATGTCAATCACCGTCGCGACCGTCAGATCGATATTAGCCGAAATAGCAGGTTATTTTTCCGCGTTGTTTTGCAATTTCGCGGGTATTATTTGCGAGTGTGAGTTATGTGTCGCTGTATCGAAAAGGATCAAGGAACGAAAGAGACCCGAGGATCAAGGAATCACCGGCAAAAAAATAAGTGAGTACCAAGATATATGTTTTTTTAATTACCTGTATATAGATAATGAAAGCTTCTTATAAATGTGAAATATATATATATGCATAATAATCTACCTGTCTTATATGAATATATCTGTTACGTTGTATATAAATGTTGTTATGACACATAATTTTGTTCACGATCGTTTAAAGTAGAGATTCTAAAACAAAGAGTACTTTTCAGCAAAAGACACAGATGACACAGTGAATCATTACATTTTATTGTTTGTCAATGTTAAACAAAGATGAAATGATTCACTGTTCTCTAAAACTATTAGGGCGAAATCTACAATGCTCAAGTTTTGAGATGACCTTAAGCTAATGCTTAAGACGTCATGAATCAGAAAACCATATTAACATCTTAAGACATCGCTTGAGATGGCCTTGAAATTAAGATCAGACTATGAATAGCCTCAGAATCTCACTCTAAAGAGTGAAATCTTAAAGATTGTAATCTTAAGACGAAAATTGAACCATTCTTTTTTAAGACTAACCCAAGGTATTCATATTCGATTCTTATTTAAGATTGTCTTAAATACAATTTTAGACGCTATAAGCCAATCACAGAGCCATATTCGCATATTAAAACATTAGATAGTCTTGAAATAAGAACGAACTATGAATACTGGCCTCAATTTTTATCTCAATTATTCTCTTTGAGTGAGATTCCATTCCAAAGAATTTAAAGTGTATTACACTGTGTCATTTGTGTCTCTTGCTAAAAAATATCTGGAGTCTGGTTTATACGAGCGATTTATCAAAATCTTACATTAGAAAAATCTTGTTGCTAATTAAAATTTTGATTCAACCAGAAAGGTTTCAAATCAGACACTTAAATCTATTAAATCTATTGAACATTTTACTCGATAACTAAAAATTTGATAACAATAACTTCAATTCTAATTTATATAATCACAATTTTTGTTAATATAATCAGAACATTTTTTTTACTGTACGAGAGAGAAAGAGACATACATATTATTATACTTTTTTTCTGTATATATATTTATACTATCTCAATTTAATTTATACTGTCTCACTCTATAACTTTAATTAAGATTATGAAGTGAGATAGTATATTCAGAAAGTGTCTGTATATATACAAGAAAAAAAAAATATATATATATATATATACAAAAAAAAATGTATACATCTTTCTTTCCCGCAGGATTTTAACAAAATCGCTTGTGATTAGATATCAGATTCTTTTATAAGACCTTTAATTTAGAGCATTGGTTCTCAACTTATTTTCATATAATTTTCACATAATTCTCATATAATTCTTTTGTTGCAAATTAAATTCTCTAACTAAATGGAATTCTATAAAATCTTTTATTTTATAAAATATAAACATTAAAATTTTATATATACGTTTTTATTATATTTATTAACTATATATGTATCTATTTATGTATATTAAAATATACATATATATATATATATATATATATATATATATATATACATATATTTATAAAATAAAAGATACATATTTTTTAAATTGATATTTAAATGTCTCTAAATAGATATCTAATTGTAATACATATATTTTTTTATTTCTGTATACATATTCTTGTCTTCGAAACTAAAAAATGTAAATTAAGAAGAATATTTGGAAGATTTTTAATGCATATTTAAAGATTTGCGAACAAAGCTTTTCTGGTTCAATGCCTTTGTTATCGCATTGTATTGTTGTACATTCACTTGTATATATGGGAATTGATTTATCCATTTCGGTTACCGTAACATATTCAAGTACTCACGTAGTCGCGTTTATTTGCACGACACGGCTAAACGCAAAACCACTAAACGCCATGTATGATGTATTGATTTATATCAATCTTTTTAGAGGTGCACAATGCATGTATATGCGTGCACTAACATCATGTTTGCATTTTTAATGCGATTTGGAATATTATATTATTTATTATATTAAATGCCAGAGTTTCCTTAATTCTTCATCTCTTGTTATAGAAAAAATTTAGTTTTTAGAAACACGAATTTTCGATATCTATATAGAGTATAAAACTAGTGCAATTATTAAATGCAACACATTATTTTCTCTTTCCTCTCTCTACTTTTGTTGCTTCTATTTTTAATTAATTCTTTGAATTCTTCAGTTCATGATAATCTTTCTAACAGCGTGATCGAAACGCGCTTATAAGAATAGACCGTTAAGAAATAATTAAAATTTTAATTGAAAATGGAAGTTTAACGAATCTCTATATTTGATTACTTTTCTTATTTTTCATCAATGTATTTTTTTCTGATATTTAAAATTACAATTCAGATAAATTTATATGATATCTAACGTGTTTATTTAAATCTTTTTGCTGATTTTATTCACTTTTTTAATAATAAACTATTTTTAAGATTTGACTATTTTGAATTAAAGAAATATATGTTATTTGTAAATAACTGCGTTGCAACTGTTACAAAATTCTTCGATGTGATTAATCTATACATTTAGATCCAGTGAGGAATTGAGGCAAGACCAATCATTTATTAAATTATTTTACAACAGTTGCAAAACTGTTTTCTTTGCAAAACGCTAATGAAATTATTAGGGTACATCTTTTATATTGTTATTTCATATTTGGTTTACATTATCATACATCTCATTTATGTTTCGTATACATCTCATTTAATAATGTCTACTATTGAAGTCTCGATTGAAGTTTTCAGACACTTGTTTGTCGGAAGTCGAACATTTATCGCTGTTTCGTCCGCATACACACATGCTCTCTTTTATTGCATATGCCGCCAGTCAACATCCGTCAGAGATGACAGGCGTCGGATCTGAATTTAGCTTAACGCTACACTTCCTGGGTTTTGCTTCGTGACTCCTTGTCTGTCAAAATACACACTTTCATGCGAGAGTGTGAGATTCTATGTGACAGCGTTACCGTTCGCTTTGTCCTTTCAGCGATTACTATTACAAACCACAGTAGCACCGTCTCGCCTTTTAGATTTTACGACTGGCACATTCGTTGTCTACCGGAAGTTTGTATTTTGACGGTTTACGAGCATCCGTACCAAGTAGTGAATATAAACGAAGCCCATGTACCGATTGCTCCATTGTTAACTCCTTTCTCGTCGCGTAATGCAATCTACATCTTTTGTATTCGTTGCATCAAAATAAACAAATTGAAATTGACTTATAGCTTTTATCTTTATATAGTTCTAATTAACGTCAGGCAAATATACTAAAATATTTATCTGCTCATTTTCATCAATAATAGTTTACTTTAATCTTGTTTCAAGTAACTCTTTATCCTTTTCTAGTTCTACGAATTAGAAAGAGATGAAGAGTAAGTTGAACCAAGATTAAATTTAATCTACATTGATGGAAATAGACATTGCGAGTTAGAATATCTATTACCAACTTTATATTTGCGATGTAAAGAGAAATTCCAAAACTCGACAAAATTATATTATTAATGCCCGTTTCTATTAATGTAGTTTAATTTTAATCTTGACTCAACGAAACTCTTCATCTTTTTCCAATTTTCAGAATTAGAATGAAGGCTCGAATCGAGATTAAAATGAATCTACATTGATAGAAACGGGCATAAGATAAATATTTATAGGATTTTTTGCAATATTACATTAATTCTTGCGAAGAATTTGCACGAAACCATGTGATACCGTTAAGTAATTGAATGAGATGTGCAGAGAAAAAAAAGATTAATATAATAAAAGATTTACCGGTGGTGTTCATGTTGCTTTGTATAATAAACCCACAGCAAATTCGTAACGTTATAACGCTCGGGAACGCGACGTTGATCTTGTTACATACGTGTTGTCTTCCCCCGAGAAATTTCGCGATCCACAGTGGCGCGAATCGTTGCTTGCCAAGAGCAATGGCGGAGTAGAAAGACGAATGGCCGCGTACGCGTTGCCATTATTGTCTGGTCCGTCTGCGTAAGGTTTGGAATTTTTTTAAATTTCCCAGGGGACTATAGGGGAATCGCGATACATCGGTCGCCATAAAAACGTCCTTCCTTCCGGTATTGCTCCCGATTGAAGTATTGCTCTAGCTATTGGATATAACGCTGCGTTTGCGTTACCGGAAGCGGCCGCTGCTACCATTTAGATATCGCTGACTTTCAACTACGAAAGAAATATAAAACGAGCTCTAATGCAGCAATAAAATCCGGCCGGTCTGTTTTATGTTTAGTCTTACTTACAGGCATGTAAAAGCGCGTCGAGATCCTCATTCTCTCACTCAGAGAAGAGTAGCTCTGTTGTCGCTCCTACCTACTGTCGCTCTTTCATAAACACACACACTTAGATTTACTTGGCGAGAAACAGCGGCGAGGAAGCGAGAGACAGTTCTTGACATTTTATGAAGTAATGAAGTACTCGAGGTGATCCCGCCAAGTTGCACTTTATTTTCATAAAATATGGAATGTCACATATTCTTATAGTTCGGTAATTCTTCATTCGATAGCTGAAATTGATATGTTAAAAATCGATGTATTAAAAATCAACAATTTTGATATTTATTTTAAACGAATTTTTAATTTTGCCGTTATCAGTTTGCCTCTGTTATATACAGAGAATTTTTTTTTTATTTTAAAAACTAAATTGCGAATTTCTCCCTCTCCCTCTGCCTTTTTCTCTTTCTTCTGTTACATTAGGCTGTTCAAAAATTGGTCAATGAAAAGGAATCGAAAAAATTATAATTCGCTTTCTTACTTTAAAAGTGATACAATTAAAAAAATAATAATTTAATAAATAATAATTTTTGAGTTATTATCATAAATGAGTTAAGTAAATTAACTTTATAAGAAATGTTAAAATCATAATTCAAAATAGGTTTTTTAAAGAGTTACAAAAATGACAAAAAAAGATATTCGATTATGTTAAAGATATATAATCTTTTTAATAGTATTACTTGATTAGGCAATAATTGTCAAGTGAAATAATAGGTTTTCCTCTTATCTGGGAAATTAATTTGTTGAGTTATGCCACATTTGAAATAAAAGAACGAGTTGTTATTATTTATCTCCTGACAAAGAATTCAAGTTACATTGAGATTATCGATTGTGTGCAAGCAGAACATGAATACCGAATCGAAACTAGCTTTATTATTGTCATTGCGCAATTCGAACACGAATTACGAAATTGATAATAATCCATTCAATATTTATTAATCATATGCAAATTTAAGCGTGCTCTATTATTAAGGAGTTTAACGTGTTCGGAATTAGATAATCAGATTAACGAAGATTAAAGTGTTCATTAAATGAGATGGCACTTATCATACTTATTGCACATTAATCAAAGCATCGTTCAGCACATGACTCATGATTCCTTAAATTAGCGTTGCAAATATTTCATCCAAGTTGAGATCATCTACATTCTTCTTAAATTAAGTTGAATCTAAAAATTAAATTTCAAAAATATCTAAATATCCGAATCTTGGAAATTTAATTCGTTTTATTATGCTATTTTGCTCCTTTCTTCCGCGCCATTTGCGCCATTTGCTTGATTCAACTTCATTTCTATTCGTAACACTGCACAGTGCTCGTATTGCAAGCCACGGGATATCCAGATAACGTCCAAAGAATTGATAAGAACCATCGAAGGCCGGAATGCAAATACGCCGGGAATGTTAGCGGTAACGCAAACAACGAGACAATTTTTCCCGCGCGCTTCACCGGACTAGGGTCCGACCATAATTCGGTTACGCTTAATTCCTCATTGAGCAAAACGAACGTATTGTTTCGTCGCACCCTCGCAGGCACGAATACTCCGTGTTTCGAGTTCTCCCTACTTTGCTATACGCATTTAAAACGGCGCCGTAAGCTACGATACATTTTACGGCTGGCTAGTCAGTAATGCGATAATTAACATTTCTTTTATATACTCTTTCGTTTTCGCCGCTTTAACCAGCTGTGCTCCCTCACATGTGTGTGTGTGTGTGTGTGTGTGTGTGTGTATGTGTGTGTGCGCGTGCGGTTAGTTGCATACGTGTATGAGGAAACACGTTATAAAGCTGTGTATACGCGTGCGTTGGCACGGTAGTTTTCATCCCCGTCGACTGACGGAGACCCCCCCCTCAGACAATGTACCTCTGCTTCTCCCGTTACTTTTAAAAAATAATTACCTACTACCTACTCTGAGAGTCGGCTCGTTTCCACACGGGGGTTCCTCGCCGTATAATTTCTCGCGTTCAATGACACAGTGCATTCACAGCAACGGTCACCGATTAACGTGTCACCTATAGTGTCATATTCAGCTTGCCAGCCTTCCTATAGAACTCTAATCGAATTGTACTTATTTCGATCCTTTTAAATATTGACCATGGTCCAATTTGTCGATTTATTTATGGTTGTAATTGCATGAATCATTGCATGCTAAAAGGAATCAAATCCTAAAATTGAATTATTGAGAAATCGAAAAAAAAACTGCAGTTTTACATACACCTATTACTGTTAAATGATGAAAACAAGAAATTTTTTGTGTTAAGTGTAGCAACGTTAGCTTGCTAAACAATATTTGATATTTTTATCTCATGCGCAGGTTGGAAAAAATCCTTTTATGCAGTGAAGTGAAAAAGTGCAAAACTAGACTTCTTTTAGCTTCTTTTAGCACTTGCGCCGATTTAATTTATTAAGAGAATAGACGCCAGAAAATCTTGAACTCTCTGAAATTTCACTATTTTAAGTTTATGGCTATATTTACTTTATATTTATATTAGATATATATATATATATATTTAATTATTCGAATATTTCATTACACTCTAAATTTTTGGAAGTGAAATTTCACTCCTAAGGAATAGTTGCATCCATCTGGCAAGAATAAATTTCACTTCATTTCTTCAAGGAGTGAATTTCCTAACCTAATAATAGCCAATTTTAATAATTAATATATCGCTTCGCGAAACAGAAGGACCCTTTTTTCGGCCAGATTTATTTTATTCAAAACACATTGAATGAGTCTAATTTCATCAAGATTGGCTTGGACTGTAGGGAGCTAAATGTAACATTTATCAGAGTGATATATCAATCTCTTCTTTTGCGAGAATGAAATTATTCATTCCATAGAGAGAGAGAAAGAGAGACTAGATTGAAAATCGATTTTTCACTTTCTAAGAGTGAAAAAATTCACTTCGATTGGGCTGGCGTAACTACCAGTACTACCACTCTTTTGAAAATTTTAGGAGTGAAATTTCACTCTCAAATTTAGAATCCATCTCTTTTTAAAATCGTGGATTTTAATTTCTGCATAGCGTTTGTGCATTCGACCGCTTTGATAAACAATTTTAAAATCCATTCGGCGCGTCGTAAAATCGATTGCCGGCGAACTGGGAATCGGACACATATATACGTCGACGCACGGGATATTAAAAAATCGTTTACGCTACGCGCGGAGTTTATTTCAATATCAACGAATCGACGGCGGCTCTCAATGTGAGACATAACGGCATAGCACGATTACAATTCGCTTCACATTACTTCAAAATACACATTACGCTTCGCTTATTGCGTCAAATATTAATTTTGTTTGGACAGTTTTAGTCCGTGACGTGAAGCACTGTAACGAAATTTTATTGCGCACATTTCGCGCCCGTTCGCATAACGTAAAATTTATATTTCTCTCTTGCCTCGTTGTGATAGCGACGATAATGCGTTCACTCAGTGATTAAGCCATTCGTCACAAAATTACAATATCGGAATATGTGATATTATCGACAGTGCTACTGTGGTACTGTGCCATATACTTGATATTTTTATCAATATATTCTTCCCAAAAGTGTTGAGAACAGAGAATGTAATTAAATATATATTAAAATGATTTATATCATATTTTATATCTGCCAATTTATATTTTAAACACCGAAAAGATTCTCGAAAATCTGAAAGTTTTAAAAGTGTGCATTATTATATTTCCGAGAGAAATCGAATTCTTGTAGGATCTGTTCTATTATTATAGAATTGCGATAAATAATTAGCACTTTTTTTCTCCAAGTTTTTTTCTTTATTTAAAATGTATCGGTAATTGTCGGAATTTTGTTTTCAAATTACATTGATAGAACTCGTGTAATACTAATGGAACTGTAGCTAAAAAGTGGAAATATTTACCTTTTTCTTGTTACTTTAGAGAGAGAAGCAATCGAATATGGTACTAGAATATAGTACTTGTAAAGTTAGTACGCAATATTTTCAATTTTGGATTTTTAGTACAAAAAAATGACAAGTTTTATTTTTATAAAGAACTGTAAAATTATAAAAGTACTACTAAAAACTATCATTATTTTTTTTGTATTAATTAAATATCGTGCTAATTTCACAGAACCATTCTTGTAATGACGCACAATTTGTTTCATAAAGTGGAAAATGCGTTTGAATGTAGGATGTTAAATGCAGATTATTCATTTGAGCTATCATTAATTGTCGTATTTGCAGTTTTATGTTTTTTTATCAGATATTTGATAATCTATTTCCGAAGATATTCAATACTTAAATGTCTGTGAAGTTAGCATGACATTTTATTAATTTTCAAAAAATAATGATTATTCCGGTAGCACTTTCATTGTTCTACTATTCTTTTAAAAATAACAAAATGTTCTGCATTTTTAATATCAAAAAATCAAAAATAAAGAAATATAGATATTACTTAAACTTATAAATTTCTAATCATTTAAGATGCAAGAATAGAAGCAGACAGCAAAACTTTATTTTTTAAATGATTTTAAATAAACTTTTTACTTAACGAAAATTTTTTACTTTATAATGTAAATATAATTTTTATTTTAAATTTTTCTTCGAACTTTAGCTGCAAGAAAATAGATTTTAATTTCATCAAAGAATGTTAACTTCTTTCATGATAAAATGTTATTTTTTGAGAATCTACAAAAAAAAAATGAAAAAGTATTACATGAACAGGATATGATACATAGTACACGTAACTTTTTTTACAATATTAAGTGAAAAAACTTATTGTTCTACAAAAAGGAAATAAAACAAGCTTTTTTAATTTTGCGAAATTAATAAATTTTTAAGACGTAGGCAAAAGTCTCGATATTAGATATGATAAATTGTAGATTAATCGATAGTTATTTACGAATTCAACCACGATATATATGTTCGCGGTTATATTGGGTGACTGCTTTCGATTCCAATATACTTGGCCATTCTCCGCATCGTATTGTTTTTTTCTCTCTTTGTATTGGCATATTTTTATTGCTCGCGCCATCCATGGGCATCGGGAATTGAGACGCGATAGAAACGAAAGCACTTTGCATTCGTTGCCGTTGCTGCGCTTCGTGCACATAAAAAGCGTGTTCGATCGCCAATCGAGTCTCTGGTCTGGAAAGGAGAAGTCTCGTAAAGGCACGGTAATAAAAAATAAAAAAAAAAAAGAATCGTTCGTTCGCGTCCCGGAGGTGAGACTGGAAACTGGCTGCTGATGAAAAAGGGTCCCCGATGCGTTAGCGTTTTTCTTTCGCCGATCTATCTTTGAACTCGTTTTCTCCCTCAATAACGAAGCGACTTACTCATGCTTATATACGTGAATGGTCTCTAGGACGATGACCGTTTTCCTTCACAGTTTATTTCCGCGTGTATGTCGTATTAAAAGCACGAATCGCGGCGAATTCCGGCAGATCTTGTCGCGAGTTCTCGTAACGATTATGGTCCCCGACCGTGTACCGACCCGTGCTTTACTTACGGCACGAATTTGCTGCGCGTATTCGCTGCGTGCGCGGCATGCACGTACGATACGGTACGTATTGGCCGGCTGTATGCCCACGTACATGCCACTATGCCGCGTGCGAAAGGATATCGCGTATTCTAGACGCGCAGTGTAATGCACTTTCGCGATGCGGCAGCCGTTTGCCGCGCGGCGATGCATTCGACAAACAACGGCATCCGAGGCTTTCATGTCTGCGTCCCAGGAAACGTGTGATTGCAAAGAAATGTCGCGTTATATACCCCACCGCCCACGATCTAACTACCGGCACGATCTAACTATTTTCCTAAAAGTAATGAGAATTTGCAAGAGCCTCCTCCTCTCATTTATCGAAATTGCGACTAAAGCGATGCCTACAATAAGATTTAAGGTGTAAAACTTAAAGTTTTAAACTGTAAAAACCAATAATAGTCGATTGTTCTCACTTTTAACTGTAATTGGTTAATTTT
>Ga0157364_1004378_pt1 | contig 14085 bp, 5 predicted proteins | sample AttsexASBM2_FD_111476 | JGI IMG/M metagenome (GOLD analysis project Ga0157364, IMG submission 111476) | Fungus gardens microbial communities from leaf cutter ant in Ribeirão Preto, State of São Paulo, Brazil - Atta sexdens ASBM2 | ecosystem: Host-associated > Fungi > Mycelium > Unclassified ... | reverse complement strand
ACACACACACACACACACACACACACACACACACACAATGAATCTTAGTCGAGGATATTGGATAAATTATTTAAATCTCTTTTCTTTAAAATTCTCATTATTCGCGTGTCCATAAATTTGCTACTTTAAACATAATAAATGTGTATATGAATGTTATTCATATATATTTATTACATTTAAGACAAATTATTTCACAATTAAAAAAAATTTTGCACTTAATCTTTACATCTTTATCTAAAAAGATGTAAAGAATGATTCAGTGTTTTATTAATTATGAATCATCGAAGAAAGTAAAAAAGAAATAGCTGTTGGGATATCAAAAATATCCTACTTTGTATTTTATAATTGTGCAACTTTGTATTTTTTATGACTTGTCGAAAAGATGTATCACTTTTATCAGTTATTTTGTTATTTCTTAAATTTCTATGCGCGTTTTCGAATAAGATCAGACTCCGAATGCAAACATGAAGGAATCACCGATGCAGACATTGAGCAAATGCGATTTCTGTCATCAACAAATTCCCATCACCGTAGAAACTCCTCCTGTGTCCAATATGCATTGTTTCCAACATCCACAATGGAGTTATCCTGCTATCGTGCAGTTTCTTCGTGGAGAGGTCAGCGCGCCATGTTGCTCTGGGTAATTTGCTAGTTTTTATATCTAGGAAATCTCTTAGAAAATGACACGTTTTTTTTCTCTTGCAGATGCAAATGCATATCGAATAATGCACATATGCAACAACAATCACAGCAAATAATGTACAATAATAATATGAAACCACTGATATCAAAAGTAAAATCTAATTCTCATAAAATGATGAATGACGCAATACAGCAGGTTACAAGTAAATCTAATATCATATATAGAATTGTGTCAAATTCTTCTATTGTTCAGAATTATAAATTAATCAAAGTTGTTACTTTAAAAGGCGCAGTTGGTCGATTTTTTTAATATTTAGATTTTTAGACAAGAGGAGGAGGCGTCATGTAGTATTTTTCTTTTCGAATTTTGCAACTTAATTTTAGATTGAAGTGAGCTCGTTTTCAGTTTACTTCATGTTTTGGTTCATAATAGTTATGGAAATATAATCTTTATAAGCTCCTATTATGTATTTGAAAAAAACACATTTGTCACTATGTGCTCCAGCTTGGGATATATAGTACGTGATAACCAAGGGAGCATTGGAGCAGATAGTGTTACTTTCAAAATATTCCATTAAATTCCATTTCCCTTCTTCTTTCTTTATTGCCTTCTTACTTCATTTCAGAAAATAACATATAATCTATAAAATATATACTTTTATGAAAATATTTAAAATGAATTGAAATTTAAATTTATAAAATTAAATTTGAATTCAATGAAACTTCTTTCATATAGTAACAGAAGTATTTGATATGAATTTTTCGATTAGTATAACAACAAAGCAATTTAAAAAGGAGAAATTTTCTGACTGAGTTTCGCGCGATAACGCATGACATCGATATTTATGAATAATTCTCATTTATAGATATTGAAAGCAGAAACAATATTATAAGAACAATGCAACCAACTCCCACATATATTGCTTCAGTTTGTGGACTGGACAAAAAAATGCAGAACGCATTGGATATCGAGTACGTATGTATGTGTGTTTGTGCGTATGCGTGCGTCGTGCGTGTCATAAAATAAAACAATTCTTTAAAAACGATTATTCCGTCCAAAAATTCTGTTACCTTTTTTAGATAATATGTAAAGGAAGTTAAGTTATTTTTCGCGGCGGTATTTAATTTAAAATAATTGAATAATAATAACACATATTTTAAAATAATTAAAATAACAGAATTGAATCTAAAATTGGTAAATATTAAGTATGGGAAATAGTTCGTGGCGTTTTTCCCGTTAGATGTAACGAACTTTTTCCCACACCTAATATATCGAACAAGGGATCCGCTTCGACGATCTTGACGCATATTTTCAAGGTCACGATATTCTAACAAGTTTTACTCCGTCAGTCCTTATCCATTAAAAAGTTATTAATAAAAAAGTTTAAGAAATAATGTTTATTTCTGCTATATACAATGTTAAGAACTATCCCAAATCCTTCTCTCCTTGATTTTCCGTTCTAGCTACAAACAAAAAGTGTCTGCAACAGAGATTAAAAAAGGCAAAAGAGAGGAGAAAGATCAGAAAATTAAAGACTCCGATATAATCGAAGAGATAATCGTAGAGCATGAAAACGTAAAAGAAAGAAAGGATAGCAAGGAAGGATGCGAAGAAAACAAAACAATCGAAGAAAATAAGATCAATAGGAGTAAGGGAGGAGGAGAACATATCCCTAGAATTTGTCAAGAGTTTAAGGATGTAATGGAACAAGAAAACATAACAAACTTAAAGGAATCGTCGATACATACGTAGGTGTTATTTTATATAAAGCGATATGTTGATTCAATTATGCATTTCGTACAGTTTCATGCATAGCGAAATCGACTGTCGTTGCGACGGTCTGATGAAATAAATAATTCAATATACGGGAAATAATCATTTTAGGAGCAGAATGTTAAGCACGCCGTTAAGTAGTAGAATGAAACCTCGAACGTTGTTACATTTAAAATCAAATAAGGTGGATCCAATTACAGACGTGTAAGCAACGAAAAATTCTCACAAATGCGACAAACCGAGACTACATGAAAAGAACGATTTTGTTAAAGTATCTAAAAATTTAATTAGAATTGAAAATAATTCTATTGAATCAATAAAAATAATGGTATAGAACGCTTAACATTAAAAATATCAACGTTTTTTATTCGTTAAATGGATAAGGTGGATCAAGATACAAAAATATTTTATAGTATAAAGGAAATAATTATTGTGAAAAGAGAGCAACAAAATGTCAAATTCTATTTTGTATACAAAAAATGTAATTAAGTAATCTAACAAATAGAAATAATCAATGGCTGCATTTAGTAGAGAAAACAATTTTGCAAATGTCGTGGAATTCTTTAATATGTATTGATTTATATATTTAGATACAGTAAGTGAATGAGAAATTAAGAGCAAGACTAGTCATATTAAAGAATTTTATTCAGTGCGAAGTTGCTTTCTCTGCTAAACACAGCCAATAATAATAACCGATAATTTTAATATTAAATCTTGATGATAATACTGTGAAAAATTTTAACAACCTGGCAATCAGTTTGAGCATCCTACAAAATTATTTTGGTGATTAAAACAAGATTATATTCAGATCTGTATCTAGTTAATTTTTTAAATATTTCGTACATGGAAAAATCGTTCTTTCCGTGTACAATGTTGACGCAATAATTAGGAACTTTGCTTGTCACTTAGAAATGTATTCGTGATAAATGAGGACTGCATCCCCGAAAAGATGGCATCCAAAACGATACAGGATGATAATCAGAGTCAATCATTTCATAGTCAAGGAGTATAAAAACGTTTCTGTTTTTAAGATATCAAGAGTTGGAAAGTAAACTCCAATTATGCGTTGAATCTTTATTCCTATTCTAGAGCGAGCATTCAGCAAGGATTGGAACGCCGAATTCTATAATTGAACGTCAGTTGAACGCTGCTTGTTTGCTTTACAAGCGACAGAAGGTGATTTCAAAGCGACTATTCTCATTATTCTGAAAATTAAAAAATTTGGAAATTTTTCAAGTTCTTGATTTGTACTGTCTCAACCGTGTGCTTTTCAGAGTTTAACGCCAACTTCGGACAATTCAAGATACTATATCGTCTTTAAGGATAAAAAGGGAAGACACTTCTGTGAATTTTGCGCACCGCCGGAAACTAGAAAGGTAAACGATCCATTCCCATTACGACTAAACACGCATCACTCATTTGCTGCAACACAACTCAAGAAACAAAATTTTCAAAATTTAGAAAATAAGTTCGAACATTTTGAACATAAAAATTTTGTAATTTCATTAATTTTTAAATGCAATTTTGATGTAATAACTGATTATGAAAGAATAAAATGTACGTATGTTTTTTCTTTATGTTTCGATTCTTTTTTCCACAAGTAATTAAAAAATAATAATTAAATTGTATTATTATTGTAGTAGTAAAAGAGCAATATACATACGCGCATATTAATTGCATGCTATAAATTTATCATTTCAATTTTTGAAAAAAAATTATTCTGTGACTTGTTTTTTTCGATTGAAAAAAACTTTATATCCACTTTGATCAATAAAACTATATTTTGGAAGAAATGAATTTTATTCAATTAAATTGATTCATTATTAATGCAAAATATTTAATATCTCAGATAACAAGCAGATTCGAAGGCACGGACTTAAGAAAGTTACGATGTGCCAGTTGTCGATTGCATTTTCGTGATCGAGGAATCAGAACTGTAAGTATTTGATACGTAAAAGATTATTGAAGTTAAGCTCTGTCCAATGAAAGAAATGTTAGGAGCACGAATAAAGAGAATTAGAGAAACAAAGCAAATTAGAAATAGAAATTAAATATAACGCGCAAAAAAGGTACAAATAAAAAATATAAAATATATCGTATCTTATTTATATTCTTCTTATTCATTGCGTGTTATATTTAATTCCTAATTTTTTTTATTTAATATTTATTCCTATTTCTTCCATTGCGCGCAGGGCTTCAGCTGATGAAAAGTTATTTCTATTCGCAGAAATCAGATACCTGTCCAAGATACACTCGATTGCAAAAGCACATGGCTTCTCCCTCCACCACGTAAACAACAATCACAATTACATATCTCGCGTCGATAAAACCGCACATTGTGACCGAAAACGTCGATCGTGATTACTTCGTTAAAAATATTTATTCCTTACAATAATAGTCATTAGAAATAGCGATTAAGGAACTTAAAAGTATATTTGTCTTCGCGCGGACATGCTGAGAAGAAATAAGCAACGCTGATCGCGTTGTTGATTATTATTAGCTGTAACTTAACACTATGGTGTAAGATAACACTATCGAAAGAACATGATTCGTACTTCTTTGCGACATTCCTCGAAACATGATATAAAGTGCGGGATGCACAGCCAGCGGCGGGATGCGCGTCACTTGTAATCTGCTGTAACATCATTAATGTATCGCTGGCTTAATGTCGATTTTATCTTTATCTTTCATTTTCAGTCTTGTATTCTTAAAATATAGCATGATTTCTCGGAAATGAGGTTTGGCTTAAGGTTCCTGACTAGCCGCCGCGATCATATTGGATCGTGACGTGATAAAGAAATGACACGTTGACGTTTCTTGCATGCCACTTATGAATAAAGAGAATTTTATTAAAATAATAATGAGATAGTCACATGAGGATAGTCCATTTTTATAAATGTTTTAAAGCATCTTATTATTTTTTCCGAAGCCATTCTTATCTTCCCTATAGTCAATAAATAGTTGTAAAAGGCAAGTGGAGTGAAAATATATAGGCATAATACATTTTTATGCCTATTTTCACTTTCATGCCCCTTATGACTATTTACTAATTGGATGGAAGGAGAATAAAAGTGGATGGAGCGTTTTGAAGTGATTTCATTATTTTGTTAAAATTCTCTTTGCTTACAAATGACATGCAAGAAGTTTCAACATATTATTTCTCTGTAATCATTCACCGTGATCCAATATGATTGTAGTGACTTAATCAGAAGCCTTAATTTCTAGCGAATCTCGAAGTTCTCTCACTCCGAGTACTGACAATAACAAAAAATATAACGATAAAAAATCTGAGACCCGAAAACTGCGTTCAGAAAATATACGGGTAGTTCATCATGCATTTATATAAAATAAATATAGTAAATATGTCAGCGCGAGACTTAATCTAATGTAAATCTGCAATCTATGCAAATGAACCGCTATTACATAGATCGTTAAAAAATAATTAGATGCCAACGATTATGCGCGATTTAAAAAAATGGTAACATCACATTTACCAATAAAATGCTACAAAATAAAAATAATCGCGAGTTACATTTAAGCTATAAATTGAAAAAAATGCGAAGAACTTAGCAACGCTTAAATGCTTACATTAAAAAAAAAAAATTTTTTTGTACTACTTGTGCGAATCATTCTCTTTGGCAGCAACGTCAATAATTAAAAACAAAAATTATACCTTAATAATTATCCCATTAGAGCACACGAAATAAACGTAAAAACGCCGCCGTTCTATAAAATCTACATAAAATGTCAAAAGAAAAAAAACCAAAGGAAGAGAGAAAAGGAAGAATCATAACTGAGCGTGAGCAGCTTCTTGCTTCAAGATCGGTCTGGGCCGTTTCTCGGTGCCGTTTGCCATGAGCGGACCGAAACAAGTTGTCACATTTTCCGCAGCCGGACAAATCGGTGTAAAATTCACAACAAGATTCGGCGCGTAATTCTTAACGTAGCATGACGTAGCGATGTTGGTTGTACGCGATATCGCGTTGTTATTTCCTGATTTCATCAGGATTCCACCGTGCCAGAATTCATAGTCGAATTTCTTGCTGATGGGACCTGGATCCGTAATCGATCTTCGCATACCGATCTGTTCGTTACATTGGTACGATCGACAATCACAGTTATGAGTGTGACGAGTAACGGCCGAGGATTGCGGATAAGCTGCAACGTCCTTCGAATAGAGATAAGCTGGCTGCTGCAGCAGCACATAACATGCCGGATAATTTTCATCATGGACAGTGGCGATTTGTCGAGTCTGATCAACCATCTTATTAGTAGAGAAACTGGGTTGGCAATTTGAAACACCGGAATCGTTTGAGCATTGGTATCCGTTAAACAAGGAAGGCGACAGATATTTCGGGTCGTTCTTCCAATCGTGCGAATTGCTCGGAAATTTGTCCAGCAAATCGTAAGTCAATGGACTGTCGGGACTTGTGGACGAGTTAGGTAATGTGGGCATCAGATTAGAACTCCACATATCAAAGTTGGGAAAACTATTCGCCTCTTTTTTTCGTTGCATCTTGTCCTGGAAGTAATGTTTGTTCGGTGGCTGTACGTTATCATTGATATCCGTGAGCACCATCTGCTTCTCGTCCTTGTCCTGCAAAGTATCATTCATGTCCGATATGGCTAGCATAGTAGAATAACGAGTGGCGTTACAGTTGTGATTGGTGGGTTTAGTGATCGATGGATTAACTTGGCCATTCGGTGGGCAGATTGGCAAAATCTTTTTCCGGCCGCGGTTTGAAAGAAGAGAAGATTCGTTTTGTAGTATCGGTGAAACTGACGAGGACGTAGTCTTCTTGGATTGCAGATATTTCCGGGTAATCTGTACGTCACCTTTATCATCAACACTGCCACGATCTTCATACTGGCAATATAGAAATGCGATTTATATGAAGGAAGAAATATTGCTAAATATTGCTAAAGCGGAAGTAAAGATTTGATTGCACCGATTTATTGATCGACTAACATTACGATTCCTGTTAGCTTATCACTACACTACTCTTAGATTATGACATTAGAAGCAAGAAAACAATAAAAATTCTGGCAAAAAGATTATATTTGAATAGAAATATTTGCAATAGAATGGATTTATAAAAATCAAAAATTCTTCTTATTTCGAGAAGATATTAAATTGTTTTTGATTTTTTTTTATGCACCATTCATTTCCAAATTATTTATTAATCAATGAAATAAAAGGAAAGTTTTCAATATATTTTATAAGTTAATTCAATATCAACTATATAAATGGTGTGGTCTGTAGAAACATATTTCTATATTAATATATTTTGCAAAAATTTTCACTTATATAATTTTTCGCTTCTGAAATCATAATTTGAGATAGTATAGCGAAGAATGAATAGGATTTTTTCTTAATAATCTTATCTTAATATAAAAATGATTATATAATAATATAGTAAAGTAACATCATATTGGAATATGCTTTATTGTTTCATAATCAATGGAGATTCGTATATGTCCAATGATTTGATTTCATTGAATTTTCTGGAATTTTTGCAATTGATCGATATTCAAATATATACGATATCGAAATATGTACTTATTAACATATCATTGTATTCTTTTTATAATCAAGATGGCATTTTAAATTATCTTTGCAAACGTTAAGATAATCATGTTTTCGAAACATATGGCGTCAATAGATAAGATGTGTGGCAATATAAGACGTTAAAAATAATTTCGTAATCTTATTCCTATACTTGTATGTCAAAAACCAAATTTTTTCATTCAAAAATATTCTCACGTGAAAAAATATTCTCCTGTATCCATAAAATCTATACGAGTTTTGGAAGCAAGTAATATAATATATTATATTTGTCTTTCATAAAATGGAGCGTGATATATCGGAGCACGGTAAATATCCTGTTTATCAAAGTCACCTCTTGAACTTGATATGTTGTACATTCAAGATCATGACCCTGAATGAATTGAAGTCTATAGGCACCTATCATAAAACAAGCCAGAATGAATTCGTATCATGAAACAAGTCAGGATGGATTCCAATCGAAATTATTTCATTTTTCTTAGAAAACACAATCAAAATCTAAAAAATAATTGAATAATTTTGATCGAAATCTATTCCAAATAATTCCATACATATCCAGATTCTAAATTTCAATTGGCTGCGTAAATCGTCATTTAATCTTCGGTAACGCACGGGTTATCATTATGTCATTTTTTTCTTAGTTAGAAAATACTCTACGAGACTATAATAATCTTGTTGTGAGATTTCTAGTTTAGTAAAACAATGATAGATATCCTGATAAAAAAGAACAATATTAGACTATTTTTAAATCAAAAGCGAAACATAAGTTAATCATTGGAGATTGCGGAATCCTCTAGAGACAGAAAATAAAAATTATAGTAATTACATACAGTATAAGGGATACAGTCCTAATGACTTTGATCTTGATATATGTTGTCAAGATCATGAATGACTTCCAACAGGGTTTTAGCAGTCACTCATTATTTATGAAAAAATTATTAGCAAAAAAAGTTTAAGAAATAACATTTTATTTCTTCCATATGCAATATTAAAAACTATCTTACATTTTAGGGAGGTATGAAGAAAGTATCTAGAAGAAACAAGACAATATTTTTTAAACTTCTTTTATGCATAACTCTTTAATGAATAACAAAAGTCAGCTAAAACCTATCGGAAGTCACTCAGTATTTGTTGTTTAAAAATTTTTGAAGTTTTACAATTTTTTAGAAAAGTTCTCAGATTTTTAAACATTCTGAAAAATTATATGAAAAATTTTGAGGAAAATTTTCATCAAGACAATGACTCGTATCATTATAATGCGGAATGTAATTATTAATAAGAAAAATCAAAGAAAAAAGAGGAAAAAGAGTTTACTTGCAAATATACGTTAAATCTAGTTATTCTGTCCGAGCAATGTTAACAATACAGACAGGTAAGTAGCAGTTTACTCTTACCGTTCGGGAGCACATACCATTTCAGCTTTGGCCAGATAAATCCAAAGCTTGCGCCATGTGCTGAACTTGTTCTGATCACTGAAATTGTATCGCATTTCCTTCGAAGCATATCGAGTCGACAATGGGTTACGATAGTCGCAATAATCGTTATTCGGCACTTTTGAGACACTCATGTCACACTTCACTTAATCGAGAAAGAGAAAGAGAGATTCAGAACAAAAAGAACTGTCCAACGCGACCGTGTGAATGGAACTACATGCGATCAGCTGATACCGCCGGTGCTGTTCTATTTATGGGCTACACATCTAGCTCTCTAGATTGATTAAAACGAAAAACTGCGTACTAGCGCCACGTCTTGGATAATACATGGACTACTTCAAGCCGCTTAGCGCTCTACCGATGATTCAGAATGAATGCAGATTCAGACGAATCGAAGAAAAACTTAAGAGTGCATAGTTATCCCGGCCTTTTTTTGTGTACATATATCAAATCTCGTAAGATAATGTCCAAGAACGAATAATCAACTCTAATTGTTCGCCCTTGTCTAACCCGATCATGTAATAGCATGGAAGAGAAAAAATGGTTTTAACTTGAAGTATCTTACTATTGATAAGCATTCTCTTATTGGTTTTAATTAAGGAAATAACAATAGTATACGCACATTCCAATATGACAATGTTCAATAAAATAAAAAATGTGACTCGATAAATCTTATAATTTGTTATTATTTTTTTTCGCGATTATTTTTCTATCTTAAGTTAAAGCAGTGAAAATAATTTGTCACAAATCACTATAATTAAAAAAAATTAAAAGAAGCCACTGATATTTGAACATTTCCGTACGTTTAAATTTAACTCTAGTTATACACACTGAGATCCCAGAAACCCCAACGCAATTTGCTAAATGGAGATTTTTTTCGTGTTTCTAAACTTTTCTTTTTCTTTGAATTTATATATCTCGAAGCTTCTTAATTCTATCGACTTTTACACATTATGTTTCTTAATCAATTCTCCATCAATTGAAAAAAAAATTAATAGAAATATGTTCATTTTTACCGAGTTACGGTAACAAATATGAATAGAATCCCAAAAACCCGAATGATGTGTACATCAAGGGTAGAAAAAAAAAATGTGTATAGTTAGGATTAACAAAAATAATTTATGTTCAAAAAAAGAATCGATTAAAAAAGTGGATTTGCGTAATCTATAAATTTCAGTGCTTCAACTTTAATTATTGAAATGTATCATTTTTGGAAAAATAAAAATTATAATTCCTGCTCACCACATTAGAAGGATTCCAATCGACACGCGCCCATTCGACGTGGACTTCGTTGCATTTGAAAAGTCTTTCAGGTCTCAATTTTCGTCTCGCCAAAGCTGCGTTGCGATGAGATTTGAAGGAAACTATAGCATAAGCCGCGTCATGATTCGGAAATCGATAAATAGATACGTATTCGATGTCCCATGCTGATGCATAAATTACCTAAACATAACGAAAAAACAAATTGACATTTTCATATTATCTATAATTCCATATCAGAGAGAAAAAATTCTAATTATGACTTCATATTCCACATAATGCAAAGTGCACTTGAAAAATTAAAGGTGTAACATACACGAACACACGTAGAGTGGACCATTTTATTTATCTCGCCGATTTTCTAAAAAAATTTTTAAAACAAAATATTTGAGACAAAAGTTGTTCTTACTAGAAGGAAAAAAGACGGTAATCTTAATTGACCTTGAGATATCTTTAAGATGAAATCAAGGTTAAAATTTTTATCAAGGTTTAAAATTTTTTAAATTAAATTTTGTAGTTTTTGTTATTATATAATATAATTCCTCTAATTATTTTGCATATAAAAATGTTTAGATAGAGATGCTAAAAAAAATCAATAATTTACGAAATATTTTATATACTTTATTCTGGTACACATATTGACATGAAATATTAAATATTTACATAAATTTTATTAGCATAAATTCTTAAGCTTTTGATAATACTTAATACTTTTATAACAGAAGATAAATTGATGTAAAGAAAATACATAGTTGTTTTAAAAAAAATATGTAGGCAAAAGATAATTTTTCAAATAATAGCTAATTCGTCTCATTATTCTATTCTATTATTCTATTATAAAAATATTAAGGTATAATTATCAAAAAGTTAATTACGAGATATTTTTTAATATTTCATGTCAATATATGCTAAAATAAGAGTATAATAAGAGTATCTGAAATTATAAACTATTGGTTTTTTTAATACCTCTACCTTAAAGAGAAATGCTATGCAGAGATAAAGGGAAATAAGAAATATGATATGGACATCAACGATAGGGCTATGATATAGAGATTATGTATAAAAAAGAATGTATTGTAGTTTAAGTTTGTAATAGAAAGATAAGGGTGAGAGAGGAGTGTAAGTGTGAATGAGTTAAGTGTTTATGTAAACTAAGTCCTCTTCTTGGCTATGTATGCTGAAGTGTAAATAAATTTTATTCTATTCTAGTACCTCTACCTTAATATTTTTATCTGTAGAATAATATTAAAGGAATTACATTATGTAATATATATATAAAATTCCATTAAAAAAATTTAAAGTACCCTTGACGTAAGAAGAACATCTTAAAATTAATCAAGATTATCATCTTTCCTCCTTCCCTCTAGTAATTAAACAATTTTGATCTAAAACATTTTTATCTTATACTTAAAGATTTTGAGAAAATCGACTGGATAAGTTAAAATGACTCATCCCGTATACATACGCACATTAAAATATATACAATATCAAAATAAACGAGGTATGAAATTATAAATAGAATTTTATTGTGAAATTGAATTACGAATTATCAATCTATCGGTTTAAAACGGGCTTTATAAATAATAAATGTAAGCATAAAAGATAAATAAAGAGATCTCACCCTAACGACTTCTTCTGATTCGATATGCCACGGTAGAGGACCGATGTAAAGCTTGCACTTGTTTACGCTCGCCAGAACACGTATTTTCCTGCCCGGTGATATCTCATATTGGTCCAACTGGATAATGGCGCGCGCCGCATCCTCCGGATTTGTGTACATAATGAAACAATAACCTCTCGTCAGTTCAGCCATATCGACCATCAGCCGAATCTGAAAGACCTCGCCGACCATCTTGAACAACGGATATAAAGTGTCCTCGTAGATCGTCTTCGGAATTCGGCCTACGAAGATCTCACACTCTATACCAGGAGTTGGTCCGCTCCAACGGATCGGTTGGATACTAAGGATCCTTTGTCCGTTGATTTGCGTAGAAGCCAGTTTATACTCATGCAATAATCGAAGGACGTTCTTATGCGTTTGTAATTGTCGACGTAAAGATGGGCACATGAGCGACGGCTTACTCTTCTCACTTCCTGTACACACAATATTATTGAAGGTATAAGTGTTAGTACATTATACTGTTATGTACTAGCACTTATATCTACTTATGTACTAACTAAATGTTAGTAGATGAACTTATAAAATTAATAATACTGTATCGTTTTGGATAAAAATAATAGAAAATATGTTTTTTCGATAATAATAATTCAATTTATTTTTATATCAAAATTTACAGTAAATTAAATAAAGGAGAAATTTTATACAGTGAAAAAATGCTTGTTAAGGTGCAGAAACGTGTAAAAATCATATTAATTTAGACATAAGCAACAAATTGATATGCCATTTTAATTGAAATTCTAATGAAAAACACCTGAAAGGAGAAGAGATATAAACGAAAACAGTATAAATATATAAAAAAAAAATACATTCGACACCTTTAGAAAAAAGCTTTTAGAAAGAAATGAATCAAATTTTCTTTTTTTCTGCCAATTTGTCATAGTTTAACTCTTAACAATGGTAATTATAGCATTAAGAGTTACAAAATAGGCTCCTTAATTTGATCTTATATGTATAAAAGATGTTCCATAATTCTTAATATTTCTAGGAGAAAAGGATGGAATTTTAAACTAAAAGTTCCTTTCTCAATTTTTGTTCAGATCATTCATTATCGGGAGAATGTATAGTAAGCGTTTCTCGCGATTAAAATTTTATTCTAATTCTTCATATTAAATAATGAATAAATTTCATATTAAGAAATAAATAAATAATAAATGAATCAATAAATAATAAATGAGAAAAATAATATGAATCAATAAATAATAAATGAGAAAAATAATGAAAAACATAAAATAAAATAATATGACAAGATTAATAAAATAAAAGATGAAAAATTAGAATATTAATCGGGAGAATGTACAGTAAGGTGCGAGGAGTCCCGTGGCATGGGACTCTACGTTTTTGCATACGTTCCAGCTGGGCGCAATCTAATTGATCAACTTCAATCGTTAATAATTCAGTAAATAACAATGGTCTAAACTAAAATTGAGAAAGGAATTTTTAATTCAAAATTCCTTCTTTTACTCCTAGAAATATTAAGACTCATGGGACACCTTGTATATGTATATACATGCTTAGCGCCGAGCACTATCGTGTCTCCAGATACATATATATATATATATATATATATATATATATATATATATATATATATATAGATATAATATTTTTTTAAACTCTAAACATTTTTTTTTTTTTCAAAACACATATTTTCTGTTATAAAAAAAAATTTTTATTATTCTAATCGCATATTTGTATGGAAATTATGATCCATTGGTTTTTCTTGTACATT
>Ga0157364_1004377_pt1 | contig 14087 bp, 9 predicted proteins | sample AttsexASBM2_FD_111476 | JGI IMG/M metagenome (GOLD analysis project Ga0157364, IMG submission 111476) | Fungus gardens microbial communities from leaf cutter ant in Ribeirão Preto, State of São Paulo, Brazil - Atta sexdens ASBM2 | ecosystem: Host-associated > Fungi > Mycelium > Unclassified ... | reverse complement strand
CGCACACACGCACGCGCGCACACACACACACACACACACACACACACACACACACACACACACACACACACACACACACACACACACACACACACACACAACACACACACATACAAGGTTCATTTCTCTCTTATATATATATATATATAAAACACACAGTGACTTCGTCGTGATCCATGAGATCAGAATACACCACTATTAAAATAGTATATTTCTTGCTTGTTCGACTTGATTATTCTCATCAGAGGAACAATAAGCTAGTATGTCTATTTGCTGCTCTTCACCTCCGGCTAACACTCGTACATCTCGGTCCACATCAACACGCATCTTCGTAAGTATTCTTTTCACTTCTTCCATTGTGTCTATTCCCAAATTATCTACTAAAAATAAAAATATACGAAATGAGATACAATATACTAAATTAGCGCGCGATATATTATGATAATAATATAATACTTTAATAATACTTACCACCCATCGCAATCACATCCGTTGCTATAGTTCTCGCAACGGCTAACCTTACATTAGGTACTCTATCACACGACAAACTTATCAAACATGGTAACATTTCCTTAGAAAACTTCTCTTCTGGGATCGCGTTGTTGCGAATTAAATGGGAACATACAAGCGCATAAGTTTGTCGATGTATCCACTTTTTAGCGTCTAGAACTAGAGTCTCTCGAAGTTCGTGAATAAGGGACATTACCAGAGCATCCTCGTTGGACAAGTAGCGCATTATTCGTGTGATCTGAAGGAATTTGAATTTTGTAGGTAAAACAATTATGAACTATAATATATATGCGATAGGTGCAATTATTATACCAGTTCAAGCGCGATGGTTCTAACAGCAGCAACCTTATCTACAAGTAGTTGGAAAGACAGCGGCGCGATACTCTGGGCCACATCGCTCGGACTGAACAGACTTACAATCTCGAGCAATTGTATGGCCAATTCCTCCCTAAATCTCCAGTTCCATTCGTTATCTGTAGCAAGGAAATCGCTCAGTCTTGATAGATATTGACAGCGATCGATGGGTTTGAGTATTTTCAGAAAAGTTGCAAAGTGCTTGAGCACACCTATTCTGACCTCGTCGAGATCTTTAATAAAACCGTCGTAAATTGGAACGAGGTCAGTAGCAGTGAGTTCTTCGCCTAAAATCATGGCAATCTCATGAATGCTGGATGCTAGAGTACGCCTAACTCTCCAGTGTTTCGCGCTCGACAACGATTGGTAAGCTTTCTTCAAGTAATGCCAATTCTCTTTGCCCAGCGTAAGCACGACTGCAGGAAAACTAAAGGCACAATAATGTGAAATATCGGCACTCATGAACACGCATTGATTTGGATTGGCCATTGATACATAATAATTAATTAATTCTTGAGGTACAATCTCTTGTTTATTATGCTTCACATTTAAATTCTTACAAGATTCGTCACTCTTGCTCATAGAATCTTCATCGTATATATAAAATTTTCGCTCTAGGTTAGTACGCTTCTCGTACTTTTCTCTTAAAGCCAATTCTCTTTTTAGACATCGAGGTTGCATAACTCTATCAACATGCACTGGATTTGGAGAGATATACTCGTCCTTTTGCTTTTCCTTTTGTTTATCATCGTCTTGCTTTTCCTTCTGTTTATCATCGTCTTGCTTTTCTTTTTGTTTATCGAAGAATTTGATCATTTCAAAGACATTTACATTTGAATCATCATTTGATTGTTCGTTTATATTTGAATCATCTCTATTCGAATTCACGTGAGGAACTACATTTTTGGAAAAAAATGTGATTTTATAAATGTTTACATTTGAATCATCGTTTAATTGCTCGTTCATATTTGAATTATCATTATTTGAATACACGACAGGAACTGGACTTTCGGAAGAGCAAGACGAACTATTTTCTACGGTAGAATTTTGTTCAGTTTCCGCCGCTTTCGGGACATTATTACGATTCATCGCCGATTGCCTTGCGGCATGAGTAAGTTCATCATCCAGTGGTATATCCGGAGGTATATAATAATATAAAAATGGATTGTATTTTTCCGCATCACGCGTTTCTTTCTTTATTTTATATTGGTGCATTCTTTCACGCCAAGACTGAAAATAAAAAAATAATAGAAATATATAATTTTATATTTAAGTAATTTTAAGTGGCATATACATAATGAATTCATAACAAGAATTTTGATATGAAATTTGTTTTATATGAAATTATTAACAAAACAAATTTATTTTAAAATAATGTTTATGTTTGAAAGGTAAACTGCCTATCATGATTTCTAGAACTATAAAGAAATTTAAAACAAAAAATACAACTTCTATTATAGTCTTCATAAAAAAAATTTTAACAAATGTCAATGTTATGATATATCGTCGTAAGATATTTTTTTATTTATACATACTTTTGGGCAGTCAAGTTCCGTTTTTTGGTAATCATCTTCTTTTATGGAATCATCTTCTTCCGATACTTTAACATCTTCATGTCTCACGTTCATCACAGGCAGATAAAATGGACTTTTAGTATTATATCTGTATTTGGTATTTGCTATCATATCTTCGTCCATATCTGGTATTTGATTTTTGATCGTGCTCTTCATAGGAAAGATTCCTTCATACGAGTAACATATACTGCGCAAACATGCATTCAAGTTAGATTAACATGAATTTAAATTGCAATGGCAACAGAAAAGTATGCTGTTGTACCTGGGATGATTATCCTGCTTACTGATATATACTAATTCATCATTCTTATTATAAGTAACTTCGGCGAACTGCTTGGCGAAAGTTGATATGAATGGTCCAAGTATCTGAAAAGCCGATATTCGTACCCATTTGGAATCATCGATCAAGTGCTTAGCCAATATGTCCGCAAGTAATAATCGCCGATGTTCGGCCGTCAAACAACAAGAAACCGGCATCATAACCTCGACACACGCTTTTCGCACGTTCCATATTCTATCGCCGCACAGATCAATAAACATAGGAATCTAGAGACAATTCATACATTAGTAAATGGTACCACTTTCATTTATTACTGGATCAAAATATGCCCATGGACTCTTTAACCTTCCATTTTTATATCTACGAATAAGACTTACCAATTTGCTGTACAATTTCTCCTTTCCTACAGCAATGCACATTTCCCCAAAGTGAGTAGCGCAGATTCTCCTCACCATCATATCGTTATCTTCGCATAGGTCTAAGAATCGTGGCAGAAAGATCTTTTCTGTAAGTTCGCTACCAACCAGCGGTGCCAATCTACACATGAGCTGCGAATCAATATAAAATATGGAACGTTGGGAAAAAGTGAATAATCATTACGAGAAATTTAATATTAAATAGATATGCGCTATCGCATATCTATTTAATGTTAAATGTAGACTTATAAATTTATGTTTTAATTTTAGCATATTAGAATCATTTCTGATTACGCAAATTGAAATTCTTTTAAATAGTTAAACAAATATATGTAAACGTGCGCAACTTAATCAACAATTTTACACACACACACACACACACACACACACACACACACACACACACACACACACGCACGCACGCACGCACGCACGCACGCACGCACGCACGCACGCACGCACGCACGCACGCACACACACACAGTGAACGATAAGAATATTTTTACAGTATATTAAATAATATTTATAAAATATTAAGAAATAGGTGAGATACATCGTTCCGTTCCGCTCATCAAAGCTGGCTGTGATATGAATCAATAGCACCACATCACAACCACTCTGATGGGAGGAACAATCGATTTTATTCAATCAGCCTTTCCTGAGAGATGAGCATTTAGTTAATAGATTAACGCTTATTGTACACAAGATATACGAACTATATTTACATTACAAAATGACATATTTCTTTATCACATAAAGATAAATACATTTATTCGAATTATTACAAATTGCATAATCGCATTTAAATAATTAAACTACATGAAAAAAATATTTAATCAAATATATTTCCGTGAAAAATCAATCATTATTTTTTTCATTTTTTAAAACGTATGCGTAATACATATTGTACGTACAAATATTGTACGTACAAATATTGTAAATATGGATATATATATATAATATAAAAATTATCTTACTGTAAAAAATTTATTATATTTTTTTAAATAATTGTGTAGAAATCTTTTTTTTGACAACATCAGTAAGAATTTATATTTATATTTATTCGCTATTTCTAACTCTTTTTCCTATTCCAGTCGACTATTTCAAATAGTCTTAGACTTCCTAAATAATTTCCTAAAAATATATTTAAGTATAAAATATTCTTTGTAATTTCTTTCGCACATTCCAAACTTGTCGAATTGTGAGTGTCGCAACGCTCATCAAAGCTGGCTGTGATATGAGCATCATTACATCAGCATATTACAACCACTTTGTGAGCAACGCGAGCACGCTTTCCTCTGTAGCCGAGAATATCTTCAAAGCATCGTACGATGATCCTTGCTTACATCCTTTCATATTTTCGTATAAATGGAGGGCGATGCATAAAACGGCGATCCAAATCGTCAAAAATGGCTGTGATATGAAATTCAGAGAAGCAACACGCCACAACCAATTTGACGATTGGATCGCGTTCCTTTCTGACACTATTCATCGTTTCGAATGGCTCGGATAGCTTCGTGTGGTGACTTTCAAAATGGATCTCTTGTGAAATTTGACGATGCAAATGTGAATATAACACAATCTTCCGGTAGACCTTTCCTGTCATTTGTTTCACGCATTTGTCTCCAGATGTGTCGCATGTGTTATCGATTCAACAGGTACATATATCGATGGCAAAAGTGGAATCTTCTCGACGATCAATTCTGCGAGCCAGCTCATCAAAATGGCTGTGATATGACTCGAAACATTCCACAACCAATTTGATGTATCGGACCGCAAAAGGTATATCCCCGTTCATGGTGTTGTAATAACGGCATTCCTCCAACATGTCATCTCTTGCTTCTCCATTGTCTTTCTCAAGCCTCACGTATTTTTCCATTACTCCTCTTCTGTTCTGTCATTTAATTTCCTCCTTTTTCTCGCCTTTGGTCTCTTAATCACTGGAGCGCGTTGAAAACGGACACAATTTTGATCATCAAAGCTGGCTGTGATAGTCGAACTCTATGACAAACCAACTTTGATGGTAAAAGTATGCCCTCTCTTCATCAGGATGCCAGTATTTGTATTTTTCACGAACGCTCTATGCTCTCTTCGTCTTCATCTTTCCTTTTTTCTTTTTGTTGTTTATGGAAATCTTCAAGCGATGATAGCTAAGTATTCCTTGCTCCTTTAATCTAGCTCTTAAAGTGCATTTACTACGCTAGACTCCTTGTATTCCTTTGTTTTTCCTTTTCCCAATTTCTCCTCTCATTTTCCTTATCTTCTTATTGTTATAAATTTCTTGCTTCGATTTGACGTTTTTTCGTTGGCGCGACAGATCGTGTAATTTTCATCATGTGATTCTCGTTTTTGCGCAACATTGCCGAAGCGAGCGGACGCCGCATGAAAGACAAGATAGTGAGACGCGATTGCGTAAGAACATCTCACTACCCATGTCTTTCAGGAGGAATCCGTAAATATTGAGAGCTGTATTCCCGATTTCGCATGCGAAAAAACGCGACCGCCACGTATCTATTTCTAATCGCGTGAACAAGATTTCGAAGCTTTCTTTGCGCATCAACAACGAAAATTCGGCATAAAATAGACTATACAAAAGACAAATCTCAAAAAATTGATTTGTCTTAAATAATTACATAAGAATATATATAAAAAATAATAAGAAAGACCTTTTCTTTAGATAGATATCTATTTTATTTACATATTGTCTACTTATAAAGAGAAATAAATGATAAAAATGTTTGTTTCGTTCAATTTACATTTTCTTGCGGAAAAACTTAAGGATTTTATCGCACTGTCTACCCTGCCTTCATAAATAACTTTCTTCAAATAGCAATGTAATTTCGAGAATGTATTGTGTACAGCCTTTTTTATGTCAAGTCTTCTATTATTTTTATCTTACAAGAGGATAAGAATACGAAAGGATAGGAAGTACGAATGAAGTACGAGAAACTTACGGAGATGTTCGCATTTCGAGTATGTTCGTCGGCCATATCGCGGGATCCTAATTGCCACATGTAAGAAAGTTTTTCTATTGTAGGACAGATAACATTCTCGATCGTGTCATTGTCAAGAAGGCCTCGTTTCATCAACATTGTCAGCGCGCTTTGAGCCATTTGTCGTACCTATAGAGAAAAAGAGTCTCAATATTTACATCGTTACTGATAAATACTTCGGTTTTTGTTTTGAGTATGTGTGCAAAACACGAGGCACGATTCACTTGCCTGATTGTCCTGATCGTTCAGATACTTCATCACGATATCAAGTAGGTAATTGCGGATAACATGGCCGAAGAGATGCGGTGCTTCGTGACAGATAATCGCCACATTTGGAATTTGCTCCACTAGGTCCGACCGTACCAAAGCATCTGCGAACAGAAAATGTATATTTGTAATACTTTTGAAAGCATAAAAGATCGTTTCTCTCGTCACGTATTCATTTGATAATTTTATTTCTAAGAATACAATCAGTTTCATAAAAAATCAGGACTTGAAATGTTAATGGAATTGAATTAACTAAATCGAACGTGAATAAACTCACTATATTTTCTTACTTTTTATTTAAATGATGTTTCAAAAGTGGACAACATATTATATGTCCTAAAAAATTGTTTTCTCTAAAAACTTCTAAAAGAACGTTATAAATAATTTCTAGAGAAAAAAATTTCTTTTGTTCACGATCGATTTGGTTAATATATACACAATATATAGATATACGGCCGATTCCGCGCTATCTCGCGTGTGTTTTTAGTGAGAAACATCATGTCTCTTCCGATTTCTTTTTTGAATTAATACATCTTTGATAAAAATCCAATATCGCAAATATTTTCAAAATCTCTTGAAGCTATATAAGAGTCGGAATTAATAATTATACGCACAAATTTTATAAAAAACTCAAGACACCGAGTTCGTTACATACTGCCCGAAATGAAGATTAAGATAAATCGCTTTTTTTTCCAGATTTACCTAGAGGCCATATTGTCGTGCTATTACGTATTATCACTTCTTGCAAGCTCGAGATCCACGCAGCGATATTCACAGAAGAATCTCGAAAAGAAACGTTCTTGAGATTTAGGCGTTTACTGAGGATTCGTGACGAACAATACGGAAGCAATGGCTTCTCGATAAGTTATGAAGGAGGGGGATGCTAGAAGCGGGGGTGCAGAAGCTTACATTGGGCCTTATGATAGGATCATAGGCTAAAAGACTAATTCGGTGGGGGAAAGAATTGGGGGTATATACGAATGAAATTCAGAGAAAGAGCGAGAGAGAAGCGAAAGTGATGTGTGTGCCATCTTGTGGACCATCCACATCCTTGAACATCCTTGAACTCATTTTTTCTCTCCTGTCTTTTCTGCTCCTCGCTTTTCAAGAAAAAATCTTGTCCTTGTTCATCGGCTTCTTCTCATTTTTCGTTTCTTTCTAGATTTTCCGAAGGGTCGCTGATGCGCGCCATATTTTCGCCCCTTTGGACGCTAGTAAGGCTATTAATCATTATCAGCGAAAACCTATTTTCCTTTCCCGCCTTTTCTGTCCAATGCGCATTTTTGTCCGATTCCAGGCTATGTCAAAAATATCCCGCGGCGGTATGTCAAAGATTTAGAGTCACCATGTTAGTAGTATTCCTCTACCCCATGCGAGATATGTGGGAAAAGATCTTTGTTAGACGTATATTTGAGAGAATTTCTTTTCGGAATTTTTATTTATTTCTTAACATATTTCTTACATGATTCGAGATTAATTAAATTCTAGAGATTGCGATAAAAAAATCAATGTTTTCATCGTAATTTGGTAATCAATTTTGATGATAGAAATACCAATAAGTTATTTTCTCATAATAACTGATTAGAATTCTTTTCTCGAAATTCTAAAAATATAATCATGTCTCTCATTGACAAATAGTAATAATGTAAAAAATATCAAGCATTGAGATGAATGTGCTTTTAAAAATTTTGTTATCGAGATTTCGATAACATTCAACGTAATATTTGAAAGATATAAAATTCCTAGTGTATGACAAATAAAACATAATAGAAATCTTATTTATTATAATTTGACAATAAATACATATATTCACGTATCCAATTACAAAAAGTAATTGTCGATCGTGAATTTATTATCAATTCTCAAAAAAATGTTTGAACCTTATTCGTTATTTATTTTTATCGCTTACGTTGTACGGTTTATTAAAAATAATGATTTATGATAAATTTATCGCTAATAATTGATAAATTTTTCAGAAATAAAATATCAGTTTCCGTAATAATGGAGATTTATCTCGGAAGACACATTAAGTCATACTAAGATAATAAATATATAGATTCTGCGATTAAAATAATTTCGTTGAAAGTACACTATGATGAAAATAATCTTAGTTTTTAATAAATATTTGTTTAAATAGTTCTAAGTAAATATTTACTAGAAATATATATTTATAAACATACACTGAAAAAAATAATCTGGTTGGATTAAACAGTAATTCTGGTGGAAAATGGACGAATCAGAATTTTCTGGTTATGTCTATTAGAATTCTAGCTGAACTAGAATTCTGATTAATATAATTATTCTGGTAAAAATAAGAATTTTAGTAGATTTTTACCAGAAATATTATATCAATCAGAATTCCAATTATCTCAATTAGAATTCTAATAAATTTAACCAAAAATTTCTGATTCGTCCATTTTCAACTAGAAATTTTTTTCAGTATTCTTGATACAAAAACCATTAATTTCAACTATCATGTTTTTTATTAAGTAAATATTTATTTAATATAAGTAAATGTTTATTCACAATTCAATTTTACTCACTATTCAAAAGTAAGATTTAATCAACTTTTTTCAGTGTAGTTTATAAATTAGAAAACAGAAATACTTTTCTTATTTCATCGTACCTCATTCACAAATATCTATGTATAAAAATCAAGATGTGTCTTCGCGTGCTCGTAGCTAGGTTGGAGAACAGCCGAGATTTTGTACTAGCTTCGAGCCCTCTAGTTTCTAGCCAAAAGGTCAATGCACTCACTAAAAATTGGGGAGAGTCCGATTTCCTTTCATCGGGCGTATCCAAAAATATGTAAACGTCGAACAAAATGCATACGTGTCGCGTGCCCCGCGAGCCCTGAATCGATGCTGCTACACGTATTTCGTCCCCCTTCCACATGTTCCCCTATAGAAAAACACCAATGGTGGCACGTGTTCACAGGGCAAGATGTTCCGCGGTTCGCCCCTAAAAATAGCTGGTTAGGACACCGCCACCTTTGGGGTGCTGCACATCGAGACACACCCATCGCATCATCCCTCTTGTGTTTCACCATTTCTGGATGGATAACATGTACTACGTTCGTATTGAGACCTCGATTGGTCTCTCAACAGATTAGATTTCAAGCTGATTTTTTCTCCTCAGATATTGCGGAAGATGGAAGATCATTGGTTACAAATATTTATACAATAAGTTATGATATTAGATATTTGTGCACATTAAATTTTTTTCTGTGATCTAATTACTGTAATAAGCTCTTATATAACTTATACGTCATCAAAATACTTCCAAATTCTTAAAACCAATTTGAACCAATTCTTTGAGTAGAGATGAAAATATTAGCTTTCATCAAAATATATTGGCGTTTTTATTAATCTATTCTTTGTATTCTGCATTAAAAATATTTAATATAGATAATTGATCATTTGTTTCTAATCACGATTTATGATGAACTTTGAGCACATATTGTAAAAATATAAATATCGCTTCCTATGAACATGATCAATTTATTATCTTACATTTGTATCGCAATTTACTTTTATTCTTCTAAAATGTTATGCACAATGAAATGTTTAAAATATTTACTTTTTTAACTGTTCCTGAAAATACGCTTTTTTGTGTCTTTTCAAATTCGATAGAAATAATTGATGATTATATCTTACTATGTCAGACTCTTGATGAATTGTGAGAAAAATCAGGATTGGGAAAGTTACTCTGTAAAAATAATTAGTTCCAGTTTTTTTTCTCTCAGAAATTATCATTATAAATTACTTAAATTACAATCCGAAAAGCAACACATTACAGTCCTAATTACCTAAAAAGCGACGAGTCGTTACTTTTCTGTTAATTTTAGTAATTTTTGCATTGCTATTTTAACAAGAATTTGTATATATTTAGTTTATACATTTTTAACACTCTAAATTATTTTATTTATAATACTAAACTTCGATTATATACTATATATTGCTTATAATAAATTAATATATACATATGGAATAAAAATTATGATTATCAGAGATAAAGATATATTTCAATCACAAGAAATAATCATTCACTGAATTTATTTTACTTTTATTAATCCATATGTTGTAATAAGTTTGATATAAAGTAATTATTAAATTAGTTATTAATTAGCAAAAAAATGTAATTAATTTAAGATACAATTATAAATGGAAAAAAGGAACCAGAGTTAAGTTACTAAAAAAAAGTAACAACTGTAACTTCATTACAAGACTTATGAAGTAACGAAATATTTCTTAACCCTGTGTAAAATATACACAAAATTATAAAATACTTTTAGATATTTGACGCGTTTAAAGAAATTCTTCTGAAAAGAAAAGAGACCTGAATCGAACTAAACGCATCGGAAAAGAATATATCAGTTTACTACGTTTTCTGTTTCTTTAAAGCAACTCCAGGTAAAGATTTTGTCAGCTTACAAAAGACTTCGATAGGGTCGAATATTTCAAATATTTCGAAATATTTCAAGACATTTTTCGGGATTTTCATCATCTCAGCAGCGAAAAAAACTGCATCACTAAAAATGATGAATTTTTCTTTTCCTTATCCATAATCCTCAAATCTTCAAAATCCGTTTTTCACAAGTTGTGACACTAAACTAAAATTTTAATTGCTTTCTATATTTCAATGTGTATTCTCTTGTGTATTTAACATCGAATTCGTTTAGTTTCCTAATTTAAAAATATTTCCTATCAATAGAAAGTGAGAATTAGATAGTAGCATTTAATAGTGCTATAATCTATTTACACATTAATGTTTTTAACTCATACTACATAATTGAAAATAAACAAGAATAAATTATCGTGCGATTCTACCGTAAATAATGAAATAATGCGTACACCGATAGATTGCCATGATTGTCATCTTAAATATCAAGAGGTGCCAGAAGGATGCGTCTGTAAATCCTGGTACCAGCATACGCTACGCAAGATTTCTTCGTAGCCAGAGATGGCGATGTTTAAATTAAGAACGGAGTGGGTTTACGTCTGGGATCGGGGGCTGTGCCCTCTCGTATAAATATCGCGGCGGCTTAATGCTATATCCTCGAATCCATGACTTCCGGCATCGTGGCGCGTGCCATACCGGAAGCGAGGGCACATCGTCCTCATCTTTCGTCGTTGCTTCTAATGATAACGCTTACTTTTCGCCGCACCATCTTGCCCTCTCCTTCGACCCCAAATGAAAACGACTCATGCCCCTGTCTTTCCCCTAAGAAACAGCCCTGATACAGCTGGTTGCTAATATTTATACGTTTCCTGTGGCAACACGTTACTTAAGCGACCTCCCTCCCCCATTCAAGGAGACATGCCCAATTTTGTAGTGAAACACAAGACATTATTTCGGTTAAGGAAGAATTATGTGCGACAAATTTTGATACCCATAATTGAGTATCTTGTAAATGTTGCTTAAATATCTGACTTTGATGATGCGTCTTTACTTTTTGAAAATATAATTCCTCGTGATATATGATATACTTGTACAAAATGTGAAAATTTAGCGGGATAGATTTTAAGATATTTGACTATCTTTACACATTTTATTAAATTTCGTTAGGAGTTCGTATACTGCCTAATATTAACGTTTTCTGGATTAGAACGAGATTATTTGAACAAATCCCGGTTTAAAAAATTCAATTTCTAGCGAAGCGGCATTATTTTAATACAAAAAGGAGAATTACGTGGCAAGCTTTAAAGCTATTATCGATGCTATGCTTGAAGTTTTTGTGAAGTATTGGTCACAGAGATTAGAGTAGACAGTGAAAACGTAACGTTGTGTGTATAATTTTAGTAGTAACGCGAAAGAAGAGTATCTAATGACCTCGATCGTGTCGATACAAGAGAGAATTTGAACTTTTTGCACATAATTCTTTGCACCATAAACATCACAGAATCGAGAAGTTTCGTTAACATTACAGCTATCGAATAAATATATTAATAATGCTTTCGTTTGCAATCGATATATTACGCAGCTCAAGATTATTTTGTTCATGATGCTATATTTTACGATTGCAATAATTCTTAATTTTAGTAAATAAATTACGTCAATTGTGTAAGTTTAAACATAAAGACAAACAATAAGAATGCAAAATAAAAAGCGTAAACTATACAATATGATTAAAAAGTAAGAATTTTAACAATTAATAACCACATCTTTGCTTTGACATGCACGAGTGGTGCGAAGGATTTGTCTCAGAAATGAACATTTTCAATCCTTCCACATCAAACGTATACAAAGGAGCAAAAAAATGTGCAGCAATGAATTTTTTGTGATTCAATATATGATATATATTGTTCTTGATAATATATAAAGAAATGTTAGCATGTAAAAAAATTAAGAAAAAAAAGCTGAAATTTGCGTCATCGTACAGTGCAGCTTATTTTGTTAGAAACAAAATCGATATTATGTAAAGCAGTAAAATTATGACAGGTGGCGTTTAATAAAAAATAAATTTTTATGAGAAATACATAAAACTTTTCAAGAAAATATTAATGTGAATAAAATAAGCGTACACGAAAGCTTTTTAGGCTGTTTTTTTGCAGATTTACAAGTTTTGTAGATGTTACATTTATATCAGATACTGCAATTTGCAAATAATTTAAAAAAAAAAGTGCACTTCAAGGCTAGTGTTCAAATAATAATCATACAATGCGACTTACCATTATCGTCGATAACAAGTTGCACAAGTTGCATGACCTCTTCGACAATCAACGTTATTTTGTTATTAACCGCTGCGCGAAACATTTCCACCAATATACGCCCAACCATTTGTCTGCAACAAAAAATCAGAACCACGATGTTAAATCATTGCCAGGTATTCTGCGTAATATTATCGATCGATTTGCATCTTTACGACAAGATGTAGAGTCCTAAATTGGTTCGCGCGATGAAATACATTTGATTAATAGTCTAAAAAAAAACATGTTAATGTTATCTATGCTAACGTTAAATTTCGCAACATTAGCTAATTGGAATCGATAAATCTATCTCTCTATTGAAATTGCATATTTTTACGGAACTAATTTAATTTTATTAATAAAAATAATCGCTATGAAGTGTAAACGACGAATAGTAACTTTAGGCTGCTGTTTTCAACAGTAAGTGGATAGAATACGTAACGGAATTTTCCAATGTAAGTCAACCCATGGTGTGTTTGACATTCACATATTCGCTTTCTAAGATATGTTTGCACTCCACTCATACATCATCTCACTTCTTCAGGCAATCATTCTTTTCTCTAATATTGCTCGACGTAGTCAACCGATAGTAGTTCCTTATTTCTTACCAATAATCACATCACTAAGAAAAATGGACTTGGATTAAATAGTAATTCTGATAGAAAATGGACAAATCAGAATTTTATGTTAAATCTATAATTAGAATTCTCATTGATATTCTGGTAAAAATAAGAATTCTAATAGATTTTACCAGATATAGATTGTACTAACCAGAATTCCGATTATTTCAACTAGAATTTCAATCTAACCAAACAATTCTGATTCGTCCATTTTCAATTTTTTTCAATAATGTATCGTCTCATTCGATCTCAGACACATTATTTGATAGGTTTTTTCTACACTATAATACAATCACCGCGAATAATTGTTGTTGAAAGCTTTCTCTAGATCAATTAATTATTTTAAATAAATTAATCTAGCCTATATTAATAATACAAAAGAGT